>OFOU01000265.1_pt1 | contig 48495 bp, 72 predicted proteins | sample 1542061 | NCBI WGS metagenome assembly OFOU01 (sample SAMN04209239, study PRJEB22552) | human gut metagenome | biome: gut; material: feces | host: Homo sapiens | place: USA: Oklahoma
ACGAAGATGTATACAAAAAATTGACGAATACTTGCCATAGAGAAGAATAGTTAAACTGAAATTTCGGAAACGAATCAACCCGTGATTTCAAGGGAGATTGGAGTTTGAAATATGTTTAAAGTTATTTATAAAAAAAGTAAAGAGCATTATCGAAGTCTATTAATAAAGGCATCCGAGATGGGAATACCTGAGGATTATATAAGACATGCTTTAGAAATAGAAATATACGGAGTAAAAGATGATAAACATGGATATCCTACATTTTTGATTAGAAGTGATAATCGGTGGATTTGGAAAAGTGCAAAACATTTTATTCCAGTAGAAGAGATATAGACGGATGAAACTCACATTTAGTCTGGTACTCTGTGAAGGGAGAAAAGAATGTTAGAGAAATTAATTGAATTATTGGGTGAAGACAATGTAAAGAAAATAGAGGATGGTATCACTGAGATTATCTTAGATCGAATTAGGGCAGATGAAGTATCCAATTAAAGAGCGTGTGGCACGTATCGGAAATAGTGTAGTGCCGGTTATGGCTCAGGCATTAATCGAAGCTAATTGCCAAGAACTAATAGATGCATAATTCAATCAAAAGAGATTGAAATACAATTTTTATCCGTTAACACGGAGAATATGTTATTGGAGGTGATAATCATAGGACTAAATATAGGTTATTTAACATCAGACACAGAAGATAATGAGCTTTATACACCAGCATTCGCTGTAGATCCGATTATAAAATATCTTCCAAAAGATAAAATAATGTGGCTACCATTTGATGATGAGTGGTCGATGTTTTATCAGAGATTGACTGAGGAGGGTTTTAAAGTAATTAGAAGTTCATTATCTGAAGGAAAGGACTTTTTTGAATATGAGCCGGATACCTGGGACTTCATTGTAAGTAATCCACCGTTCAGCATCAAAGATAAAGTGTTAGAACGTCTATATTCATTCAACAAACCTTTTGCGGTACTTCTTCCGCTAAACTCCCTTCAAGGTAAAACAAGATACAAATATTTTAACCAGGGCATTCAGCTCCTCAGTTTTGATGCAAGAGTTTCTTATCATGACAGAGAACATATGGATAAGCCGGTTAAGGGGAGTCCATTCGCAACGGCATACTTTTGTAGAGATGTACTACCAAGGGATTTGATTGTGGAGAAGTTGATTACATATGATAGAGCTTTGATAGAGAATAATTAATTGGACAGGAAATTTTCATTTCATGCCTTTTCAACACGAGATATAGATGAAAATAGAGGAAATTAACAAGATATAGTATAAAAAAACAGGAGGTAATATGGCAGAAAGAGCATTAGCACATATTGAAAAGGTGGAATGGGTAAATCCAATCGAAGGAGCTGATAATATCGAACTTATTGGTATATTAGGTTGGGTTTGTGTTGCAAAAAAGGAGGAGTTTAGGCCGGGAGATATTGCTGTTTACATTGAGATTGATAGTAAATGTCCGGAAAATGATGAGCGATTTGCTTTTTTGGCAGCTAAACACTATAAAGTGAAAACTATGAAGTTAGGAAAATTCAAAGTAATCAGTCAGGGGCTTGCATTACCAATTACTTTATTCCCGGAGTTTGCTGATAAGAAAATTGGCGATGATGTAACCAATGAACTGAAAATTACATACTCTTCTCAGGAAGATATTAAGAGAAAATCAAATGGAGTTGATCCGGAAGCCAAGTATAAAGCAATGGCTAACAGGAAGCCTAATTTGTTTAAGAAGCCATTAGTACGGAAGATAATGAGGTACAAATTTGGACGTAAGTTAATGTTTTTGCTTTTTGGCAGAAAGAAAGATAATCCGAAGAAATTTCCTGATTGGATTGTGAAGACTGATGAAACAAGAATTGAGAATGCTCCGTTTTATTTAAATAGTACAGATAAATGGGTTAAAACAGAGAAGTGTGATGGGACTAGCTGTACGTATGCTGTTGACAGATTAAAAAAAGGGAAAAATAAATTTGATTTTATTGTGTGTAGTAGAAATGTACGGCAAGCAGATAGAAACCAAGAAACTTATCACGACTCAAATATTTATTGGGAACTGGCAGATAAATATGGGATTGAAAAGATTCTTACTGATTTTGCAACAGAGAATAATTATAGCAGAGTGGTATTACAGGGAGAGGGAGTTGGTTCTGTTCAAGGAAATCCATATAAATTGAAGGAGAATGTACTATATGTATTTAATCTCATTATTGATGGAGTGAGGGCTGGAACTGTGGAAATGTCTAACTTTTGCAAGGCACATAATTTAACAAGTGTTCCAATTATTGATACTGAATGTGTATTGCCGAAGACTATGGAAGAAATGAAGCTTGAGGCTGATGGATATAGTGAGTTAAATCCAAAGGTAAAGAGAGAAGGATTTGTATATAGGAGTGTTGATGGACAACAGAGTTTTAAAAATGTTTCAAGAGAGTATTTGTTAAAACATAATGGTAAGGAGTAAACGAGATGTCAATACCAATTTTTACAATGATGGTAGGTTTACCTGGTAGTGGTAAATCTACCTACGCAGAAAAACTATCAAAAGAACGCAGCGCAATAATTTGTAGTTCTGATAAAGTTAGAGAAGATTTGTATGGAGACGAAAACTCGCAAAGCAACAATGATGAGGTTTTTAAATTATTACATAAAAGAATTAAAGAACTTCTTAAAGCAGGCGAAAGTGTTATTTATGATGCGACGAATATCAATTCCAAAAGACGTAGAGCATTTTTATCTGAATTGAGAAGTATTCCATGTAAAAAGATTTGCGTGATAATGGCAACTTCATTGAAGAAGTGTTGTAGACAGAATAATTCTAGGAGCAGGACAGTTCCATATGAAGTTATTGAGAGAATGTATAAGAACTGGAATACCCCGTATTGGTTTGAAGGATGGGATGAGATTAAAGTTGCTTCGGAATATAAATTACCAAACCTAATTTTTTGTTGGTTGACGGATTATATGGATTTTAATCAACAAAATCCAAATCATACTTTAACACTTGGGAAACACTCTATTGAAGTAGGGGATTACTTTCCAGAAAATAGTTTATTGCGAGATGCTGGATACCTTCATGACTGTGGAAAGCCGTTTACAAAATCTTTTAATAACTCAAAGGGAGAAGAAACAAATGTGGCGCATTATTATCAACATCATTGTGTAGGAGCTTATGATAGTTTGTTTTATGACTATTCAGAAGGCGTTGATAGATTAGACGGCTCTATTCTAATTAATTTGCACATGATGCCTTATTTTTGGGAGAAAGACAAAGAGTACGGGGAGAAGACAAGGTTGAAATATAAGAAGCTATGGGGTGAGGAACTATATAACAATGTGATGAAACTGCATGAGGCTGATATGAGAGCGCATTAGGAATCAAAGGAAACAAACATTTGAAGGTAATTTGAAATGAAAACAATAATAAAGAGAATAATACTTTTGATAACGATACTGTCTATCTGGTCCATAAGTGCCAGATATACTAATCCGATATTTATACCGAGTCCTCTAAATGTGTTTAAGAATTTGTGGACATTAATTCTGAATGGAGAAATATTTGTTGCAATAAAGTATTCATTTTTAAGGGTATCTATAGCAGCATTAATATCGGCTTTGGTTGCAATTCCAACAGCATTGCTTATCTATAACATAAAAGTCATAAAGGATATATTGAATCCAATCATTAGTATAATGCGGTACATCCCTGTAACGGCGTTCTATCCACTTCTTATCATGTGGTTTGGAATAGATGAGATGATGAAGATAGTATTCCTGTTCATTGCAGTATTTGTATATATGATGCCATCAGTTGTCCTTTGCCTGGAAGAAATTAATCAAGATTTAATTGATACAGGCATGACGATTGGTATGAATAAATTCCAAACCGTTTATAAAATCCAGATTCCAGCATCATTGCCAAGTATCTTGAACAGTTTCATTATGATGTATGGTATCGGATTTACATATATAGCAGTTGCAGAAACTATCAATGCAAAATATGGATCAGGATGGATTATTCAACAGAGTTCATCAAGAGGGAGAACTGATATGGTCTTTATGGCAATGATTGTAATCATGATGATAAGCGTGTTGTTTGATACAGTTTCTAAGAATTTAGTTAGGCGAATATTTAAATGGAGGTATTTAGATGATCAAGTTAACTGATGTTTATACAGGATATAGTAGGGATAAGCCGTTGCTACAAAATTTTAATTATCAGTTTGATAAGAAGATTTATGGGATACTTGGTGCTTCAGGATGTGGAAAGACAACGCTTTTGAGAACCATAGCGGGGCTTACCAAACCTTTAAATGGTGAGATTACTATCGATGGTGATAAAGTAGGAAAACCATATAAGAATGATGTATATATGCTTCATCAAAATTATACTTCATTCGATTGGAAGACGTGCTTAGATAATGTGTTGATGGCAAAACAAGTGAAGGAAAAAGTCACTGGTGCTGATAGACTGGAGGCGCTTCGTATGCTTGAAAGGGTACGGTTGCCGGGACATGAAAATAGATTCCCACGTCAATTGTCTGGAGGCATGAGGCAACGCCTGGCACTTGCCCGTACTTTGTTCATGAAACCAAGGATACTTCTTATGGATGAACCATTATCTGCTTTGGATGATGGGACAAGAAATGAGATGCAGGAACTTATCATTAAGTTACATGAGGAAACTACAAATACAATTATTATGGTCACGCATAGCGAAAAAGAAGCAGAGAAAATGTGTGATGAAATAATAAAATTTTAGGAGGAAATAATGGGAATTTTTAAAAGAATCGGACAGGCACTTGTTGAGGAAATTCCAAGTGAAAGTATATCTGACATTGAATCACAGTATGGTTCTGATGATAGTGACGTAAATACAACACTTGAAGAGGTCCATATAGATACGCTGATAGATGACATTTATGAACAGAATGGACTGTTTGATAAATCAAAATCGATTTTTAAGGTTGAAGAAATGATTGATTCACTACCAAAAGAGATGATGACAGAGGTAAAGAAAGCTTCAGTGATTTCAATTTTGGGAAGCTTTGGCCTGACTGCCACCGAAGTGACTTTAGATGGTGAAGAGAGGATCAAGGTGTTGGATTCTGTGAGAGAGAATATCAATAACGATACTAATAATTCTATTAATGAGAAAGTAGAAATGATTGAGCAGTATAAAAAGGCAATATGTGATTTGGAAACCCAAATCACATATTCACAAAATGAAATGAAGTCTTCTAATGAATCCATTAGCAATGAGATTACAAAAATAGAAGGATTGGTTAAATTTATCGGAGGTACAGTATGAGTTTAAGTCAGATGATTGTCATTATCGCGGTAGTGCTTTTTGTATTGCTTTTAATCATGTTCCCCGAGTTTAGGGCGCTATTCAGAGGATTTGCAAGACTTTTTATTAAGGATATGGCAACAACTCCAGAGGGAGCCGAGGCAATCTACGGAGAGAAGATTGACCAGGCGCAGGATGCGTATACTAAAGCCGATAACGCATATAAAGTAGCATCAGGGAAATTAGCTACGGCTAAAAGGGATTTAGATAATTTAAGATCCAGATTGACAAAAATTGAGACAGAGTGTGAATCCCTTGTTAGAAATGGCAAGATTGAATTGGCTCAGCTGAAGGCAGAAGAGCGAGAAGAAGTATTATCTGATATAAGCAGATATACAGAACTTGTAAAAGCCTATGAAGTGGCTGCTGCGACAGCAAAAGAAGCGCAGGAAGTATGTGAAAAGAATTTACGTAAATTAAAGAGGGAAAGCAAGGAAGTAGTAGAGAATATGAAAGTAAAGAGCCAGCTCAAGAAAGTTTATGATGATATGGATGAACTAAAGAGCGTGACAGCTACTGATAAACTTTTGGAATCGGTAAGGGACAAGAATAAAGATCTTGATGCAGTTGTAGAAGGCTCCAAAGTGGTGCACGATAATAAATTGTCAACCAGATTACATAAGGCTGATATTGAAGCGAAAAAGCTTCAGAGTAATGACTATCTTGAATCATTAAAGAAAAAATACAATAAGTGACAAGGGAGGATAATTTAATGAAGAGGTTTAAATTAACGAAAGCGGCAAAAGTTCTTATTTTTATGATGATTGTTGTCATGATAGGCGGAGGGGCATTTTTCGGGGTTAAATCTGGTCTAGTTATGACTAAGGATAAGGAAATGGCCACTACCGTTAAAAATGATACAAAGAGCGCGAAAAAAAATACGGCTGCTGATGATGGCAACGTCATCAACACAGATAAATCAGACGATAAAACCATCAATCTATCACTTGACGAATGGATAGGTTGGAAGGGGATAATAGATGCCAATGGTGGATTATCTACCAAAGAAGGATCTATTTATGACAAACTCGGTATAAATGTAAATATTAGTGTGATCAATGATGCAACCCAGTCTAGCAACGCCATTATTAGTGGAAAACTTGACGCTGCTGGCTATACAATCAATAGGACTGCATTTTTATCTAAGAAATTTTCGGATGCTGGTATTGATGTGATTATGCCATATATCACAAATTTTTCAAATGGCGGAGATGGTATTATTGCAAAATCAAGTATTCAGTCAGTTAGTGATTTGATTGATGCAAAGATAGGAGTACCACAGTTTTCCGAGGCCCATTCATTAGTGGTTTGGTTTGTCAACCAATCTGACCTATCGGAAGATGAGAAGAATATGGTAATTGACAGCCTTATTTTCTTTGAAACACCAGACGAAACCGCAAAAGCTTTCTTTGCTGGGCAGATTGATGTAGCTGCAACATGGGAGCCTTATCTGACACAGGCAAAGAATATGTCAGATGCACATATTCTATTCAGCACGGCAAGTTCATCAAGCCTGATTATGGACGGGATTTTATTTAATAAGGACTTCGCTGAAAAGAATCCGGATGTAATCAGTGCATTTATTGAAGGTTCATTGCAGGCGGAAGAATTGTACGAAACCGACATGATTACCATTAAATCTGTCATGCCAATGTTTTCGACAGCTACAGAACAAGATGTTCTCAGTAACTGTTCTGTAGCAGAATTAACCACCTATGCAGATAATATTAACTTGTTTAATGAAAACGCAAAGACTATTTATACAGATATGTGTGGTGTATGGGAGTCTGTTGGGGAAATGGTGAATAGGGATTTGGTTGATACAATATTTGATGATAAGTATATTAAGACACTTGCTGACAAGCATGATATGAGTGATGTTACTAAAACAAGTGCAAATGTGAAAGTTACAGAAGATAATAAACAAAATGTCATTGATACAGTAGCATTATTACAAAAATCCGCGACCGTGAATTTTATTATTAATACAGCAAAGTTTACTGATTCCGCAGAGGCCACAAACACTTTGGATGAGTTTATCGAGATTGCGAAGGTTCTTGATGGAACAATTATTGAGATTGCCGGGAATACAGATCCTAACCCGATGTCTGACCCTGATGATACAGCTAATAAAATGTTGTCTAAACAGCGAGCAGAAACAGTAAAGCAGTATTTTGTTTTAAATGGTATTCCGGCAGATAGAATCATTGTAGTCGGCAATGGTTCCAGCAATCCTATTGTAGAGAATGACACAGAAGAACATAAAGCTATAAACCGTCGTACAGATGTGTCGTTTAAATGCATTGAATAGGAGAATATATGATTGTATTAAACATTGGAGTATTCCTTGTATGTTTGCTCGTGGCTTTTGGGATAGGGTATATAGCGGGGAAGCGTGAAAAATAATTGATTTGCTATGTGCGGTGTCACAACCGCATGTAGTATTAGGAAATAAATTATTTTTATGAGAGGAGCTTGTGGTATGGAAAAGTTTATATGTTCTAATTGTGGTTTTGTAAATAGATTTCGAACAACAAAGAACGGTAAGAAAAGATATTGTAATAATTGTGGCGTACAAGTTTATAACAGTAAGGTTGTTTTAGAGTCTATGATGAGAATTGAATTATTGAAGAGGTGATTATGATTAAAGATAATACAGATGAATACAAAATTGATTTGAAAAAGATTAAACCTAAGAATATTAAAAAATCAGATAAGTACAGCAAAAATATCTATAGGTTTTTGAGAGATAATGAAAGATACAGAAGAGTATTTTATGATAAATCTGGTTATGAAAATGATTCACAACACTATGTATCTAAAGAGTTTGATGTGGAAAATATAGATATCAATAATTTGTATTTTGGTGTTCCATGTTATGACAATCCACATGAGATTATTGGGAAATGTTTAAGTGGGTTAATATCTGGAGGACAGAAAAGCTTTGAGGTATTTTGCTATTTTCTACACCGACCAAATGCAGAACTGGTTGAAGTTACGAAAGAGTTTTATGAAAAGTACATGGAAATAGGACGTTGCATTTATGGTAAGCACCCATCTGGCCTTCAAGACGAAGATGGAAGGTATACATATTTAGATGATACGCACAGAGTATGTAATTGGTGTGGAAAAAAAGAACATCTTGAAACTAAGATTTGTTCATATACAAGAAACGAATGGATAGTATATTAAGTTGAAATTTTTCTTTCGAGTTATGAATTTAGAAAAGGAGATTTGATTTGAATAGAGAATATACAATATATGCAGTTGATTTTGATGGGACACTCTGCGAGAGTAAGTTCCCAGGTATTGGAGCACCTAATAAGTACCTTATCGATCATCTGATTAAACGAAGAGAGCAGAGGAATAAAGTAATACTTTGGACATGCAGATGCGGTGAGAAACTTTATGAGGCTGTGGAGTGGTGCCAACAGCATGGTTTGGAATTTGATGCTATTAACGAGAATCTACCGGAGACACTAGAGTGGCTTGGCGGAACTGAAAGTAGGAAAATTCACGCAGATGTCTTTATTGATGACAAGGCTGTTAATAAGCCAAAATATTGTGTGCCATATAAGGAGTGTACCATGTAATGGAGCAGCTGAATTACCTTAAACAAAAGATGATTCCTATTGTGAATCAATGTCTGAAGATACATGGCGGTGGAGAAAGCTATTTTGATGAATTAGACGGTCTGATTAAGAATGACATTGAGTTAATGGTTACATATCTTAAATATGCAGTAGAAAAAGAGAAGATTGAGAATGTGGTTGTATCTGGAGAAATTGGTCTTATATTATCTAAGCTAATCAGCAAAAAGATTATTCCCATGGATGTTAATTTAATATGTCTGAATGGAGGGCTGCGTAAGGGGGAGGAGCCGGTGGGAACTATCCCGCGTTACCAATCGTTCAAAGCCATCTTTTTCGATGACAGCTATTATAGTGGTAAGACGGCTATGGCAGTTCATGATTACATACATAAGTGTGGAGGAACCATTGTGAAGAATTACGTTTTCTACGATGGTTGCTTAAAGAAACATGATGATGTGGATAGTCTATATCGGTATTACAAATAGGCTGAAATTTCGGTTTCGTGTGAGGAGGTGGGTGGCGAAAATGTCAAATTTGATGATTGAAGACCAACTTGTAACAGATAAGGATCAGAATTTCTAAAAACTCAATTTGAGAATTATTGTAGTTGGTGTTGGGGACACGGATACGGGAACTGTGATATGTGTAAAAGGGTTTATCACAGATATTATATTCCGATTAGAAAAAGAGAACTTCAAGAAAAAATTGGGATTAAATAATATAAGATGAAAGTCGAGTTTCTTGTGCTAATAGAAATGGGGTGACAGAAAATGGAGTGTCCATATTGTGGTAAAGAATTAAACTGTGTAGACCATCATGGGACTGGAAGGCCGGAATGTTATTATGGAACGGCTGCTAACGGCATATATTATCCATCAACATATAACAAACTTGGTGACATTTATAAATGCAGTAACTCTTTTGGGTTCAACAACAAAAGCGAAGCTATGGATTATATTAACGCTCAATCAGAAGCAGATTTAGAGAAATATATTAATGATAATGAACTGGAAGACTGGATGGATATCGTCTGTGAGAGTGAAACATTTAATGGGAACTTCTACACAGACAATAATGAAAATTTATTTGAGGGTTATCCATGTTAGGAGGTTGAATGAAAGAACTTAGAATTATCATAGCTGGTGGGAGAGATTTTGACGATTTTGAATTACTTTACAAAAGTGTTGAGAAAATTCAGCTTGATTATGTTGATAGATATTTTGATGAATTATCAAGAGTTTGCATTGTAAGTGGAAACGCAAGAGGAGCTGATAAACTTGGCGAATTATATGCGAAGAGAATGGGATTGCACATTTATATATGTCCAGCAGCGTGGGATTTATACGGAAAGAGTGCTGGTTACAGAAGAAATGCTGAAATGGCAAAGTTTGCTTCTGAAGATGGTAACATTGGCGTACTGATTGCATTCTGGGACGGTAAGAGTCGAGGAACTAAACATATGATTGATTTGGCGAAGAGATATGGACTGAAAGTACATGCGGTGAACTACTAGATGGGAGAATATATAAATGAAGAAAACAAAACAGATTGATACATATTATTGTGATTATTGCGGTAAAGAGTGTGAACAAACACCGGAATATTTTATGCCAGAAATAAGAAAAGTACAATATACAAGCCGTTGCTCGAAAAATATTATTAGACCATCACAAAAGGATATTTGTCCAGTTTGCCAAAAGCAGATTGCGAAACTTATCAATCTCTTACATTATGCAGATTTTGTAGGTGATGATATGGAAAAAGTGGTATATGTGCTTTTGAAAAAGTCAAAGGCTTGAAACTTTGGATTCGTGTGAAAGTGGGTGATTTAATATCATAAGAAATATAGATGAAATGGCAGAAGATGAGTCATTGTGTGAATATTGTGATGCGGAACCTGGTTGGCATATGCCTGGTGGCGGTACTCCGTATTCTTGTGAAGGCGCATATTGTAAAGAAGCATATGAGTGCTATTTGAATGAATTGGGTATTTCCGATAGGGTTGTAAAGATTAAAAATAAAACAAAAGTGACGATAGAAAGGGATTAATATGGGGCAGATTTTAAAGATAGAATACGATATGGAAGACATGGTTCTTGGTATTAAAGAAGCGGTTAAAGAAGAATTGAAGCCTGAAATTGCTGAGGAAATCCGAGAGGAAATCAAGTCAGAAATTAAGTCAGAGATTATGAATAAGGTAAAAGAACAGATTCCAGAGGATACATCGGTTTGGCTCAAAGATATTATGAAAGAAATTTATGATACAGAAATCATCAGAGTCGGTGGTGGATGGAACGAAGATGATAAAGAATATACATTGAGAGAATATGTAATTGAACAGATTAAGGACAGGATTGTAAACAATGATTGTGGTTCAAAAAAGAGTTATTCTTCAACGTCATTTAATGAATGGTTTAGAGATAAATGTGTAGATACTGATATACAGAAAGTGATCGATAGAGAAATCAAGACAATTCGTGATGATGTAAATAGCAAAGTAAAAAGTATGTTTGATAGCAGCACAAAGCAAATGTTATCAGAAGCGGTTCTGAATGTACTTATGGCGAATGATACATATAAGAAAATCGAAAGCAATATTGGTAGTATAGCTTCAAAATAAGGTTTGAAATCTTGGTTTCCTGTGTACGGGGAGGATAATAGTATGGATCAAAATAAATCAGATTATGAAATATATCTATCGTTATTACAAAATGCAAATATTAAACATGTTACTACAAAGGGAGACTTCCCAGAGAGTTTATATGATAATTTGTATATCGCTACATATGCATCTTATAGCGATAGTATAATAACTGTTCATCAATTTAAAGAGTCTGGTAAATTATGTGATATTTATATTGCAGATGCATGTAAAACTTTGGAAGAGTTTTTGAATTATACATCAGAATAAACCATCGTTTCATGAGAAATAAAGGAGCGTGAAAAAGTAGTAAAAATCGGTTAGAAGAAAGGTGGTGAAAAGTAGTGCATCCGAGCAAATTCTTTGAAGAGGTAGGTTGTCGGACTCACATGGATGTGTTTGAACAATATGATCCCTATATCAAGGAGCAGCTTAAAAATGTGCATCCTTTGAATTTCATAAAAACCAGGGTTACACTTCCGGTTTTCAAGATTACAATTTCATATAGTACAATAAAAGGTAATCTTCGCCATACGGAAAAGTATATTGTTTTAGACAACTCACATCTAGAATCATCAGACTCATTTAATTTATATGTTGAATCAAATGTGCAAATGGAATGTGATTCCTATAACTCGGCTCATCCAAAGAATCCGATGCTAGATTTTATGATAAATAAGATTGAATTCGTTTGTGACGCTGTGCTACCAATTGGGTAGGTTTTTACCAGATGTATTAAACGCCTTTAGTAGATAAAGGTTGTCACGAGATTATGAAGCTGGAACGCTGAGATAAATAATCGAAAAAGATATGCGGTAGTGACATAAAAAGACACCCGCTAAGTATGGCTTTGCCTCATGCAAGCGTAATAAATTGCGTGAGGAAAGTACATATTGGTAGAAAGCAAATATACAGCAACAGACTTAAAGATTATGCAGTCCTGGATCCTGGAAAGAAAAATTCAGGTGAGTCAAACCAGGATATTAGAAACATATAACAGATATAATAACATGTGTTACGTCTCCTTTAGCGGAGGCAAGGATAGTAGCGTATTGGCTGATTTAACAGCCAGAGTATGTAAAGTACTAAACTGTAAATTAGTTCTATGGTTCTCAGATACAGGTCTTGAATTTCCAGAAGTAAAAAAACATGTCAAAGAGTTTCCAACCTATTTAAGAAACAGATATGGTATTGAAGTTGAACTGATAGTAGATTATCCGAGAGATAAATCTGGTAAGCGTATATCATTTAGAGATGTGGTGTTGACTGAAGGATATCCGGTTATCTCTAAAACTGTCAGCCGCCAGGTTCGCGATGTAAAGAAGCTTGGTAAAAATTGCTGGGCTTACGGATGTTTCAATGGCAGAGAGAAAGGTATCTATAATATGCTGCAATGGAAGTATCTTATTGATGCTCCATTCAAGGTATCCAATAAGTGCTGCCAAATCATGAAGAAGAATCCAGCTAAGAGGTTCAATAAGAGTAGTGGAAGAATACCTATTATTGGGACCATGGCCTGTGAGAGTAAGCAGCGAAAAACAGAGTGGCTACATAATGGCTGTAATGCTTTCGATAAAGGGGAACCTAGCAGCCAACCGATTAGCTTTTGGACAGAAAATGATGTTCTGGAATATCTATACCGTTTTGATGTACCATATCCATCAGTTTATGGAGAAATATGTATTGATGAGGATGGCAAATATTATTGTACAGGATATAGTAGAACGGGATGTGTATTTTGCGCTTTTGGGTGTCATCTGGAAAAGGATATTAATCGATTCCAGAGATTATTAAAGACTCATCCGAGGCTTTGGCTTTATTGTATGAAACCTGTAATGTATGGTGGTCTGGGAATGGCTAAGGTGCTTAGGTATATAGGCGTAAAGTATTTTTGAATTTATGAGGAACCTGGAATAAGTTTAATTAGAGTCTCCACATCGGCATTACTACTTTTATTGAGGAGTGTCACTGATTGTATTTTGGTTATTATTTCGGGGTAACTTGCAACGATGTCACCCATAAAGTTCACCCTAATTGTATCGCCAGTTTTTATGTCGCTCAAAGCAATTGTCTCTGAATCGGCGTTTTGTATTATGACATCATTGAGATGCATTTTAATTATTCGTATTTCATTTTCGCTATCAACTAAAATGTAATATTTATCTCTTGATTGCTGACCATTTACAATAACATATGTGCCTGTAAACTCAGCAGGATGATTGCCATATTCAAACTCTTTATTCTGGCATGAAAATGAGGTTGTGTTTATTGCAATCAGTAGTATAATTCCGAAGCCGATGATATACAGATATCTCCTCATTCCAGTCTCCTTTCTATTTTACATTAAAAATACTACAATCAAAATAAAAAGTCAATCTGAATGCTGAATAGCATTCTAACGGTTTTGGTAACGGGGATGTTGGAGGTCCATTTAGAAGAGGTTTTGAGTTTGAATTGCAAGTGCTAAAGGTCGAGACAAATCATTCATGTGAGATGAGGTGATGGTATGACAAATGTAGAGAAAATTGATTATATGATTCAGTCATTGCAGATAGCAAAAGAAGAGATATCATATGCTCAGAGGTGGGCAGAGAAGTATAAGATAGACACAGAGCATTGTTGGACGGAGCGGATTCCTAATGGAACAATAATTCGTGAGTCACTAAAGATGGTCGGTCGCATGGCAAATATCGTAGCGAATAATGTTGTTTTAAGTCCGTATTCCAAGGATGTGTTTAAACATGATGAATCATGAATTTCCTCTGTTAAATAAGGTAGGTATGAAAGTATATGACTATAAAGAAAATCCCATGTACATATGGAGAATATGAGTTTTATGAAACCATAAATAATACAGAAGTTAGAATTGCCTCATTAACAGGACAACTTGTGGGGCATTCAAAAATGTTCCTTACTATGTATTTTCCAGCAAGAGAATGTTCAGAAGTGATTCTTGATTTAAAGTATCATGCTTATGAAGAAGTGTTAGAAAAAGCAATGAGAATCATAAGGAAGAAGATGTATGTTGCAGCACAAGAAATATTAAATGGAATACGATAAAATGCGACTTTCGAGGTAAAACAGAAAAATGAAGTTAGAGAAAAAATATAATCAAAGCAATGGGGAATATTATTGTGAGCTTACAAGAAAACTTGATGAGGTATGTGGTTACGCAGTGAATCACCCAAGATATAAACATTATATTTGTGATACAAGAGATTTGTGGCGTAACTGCTTAGTAATTCGTGTTCCTGGAAGAACAACAGGAAGTATTCAAGTGGATAAAGATAATGTAATTACAAGAATCTCTTTTGCAATGGATCTAATTGGAAACGTAAAACAGTATCCAGAAAATATTTACGGAGAAGTGGAGAAATATATAGGTGTAGCATTAGAAATGTAGGTTTCATTAGTAATTGAGGTAGATATGAAAGATAAAGAAAGAATTTTGATGACTATAATCAACAGGATAATACCAGGTTTATATTTTTCTAATTCTATTGAAGACAAAGAAAAAATATGTAAAACATATATGCTTGAAAAGAATTATCTAAAGCATGGAGATTTAGTATTTGCAAACACAACGATAGTTCCAAATGATTTTATGGTTGGTTTTGTAGAAAAGGTTGATGAAGAAAATGATTGTGTAGTAATCAGGGAAATCGGTTCTGAAAGATTATGTAATTATTCAAATGAATTTTTTACTGTTATCAATAAAGAAAAACTAGGATATGAAATCTTAGAGGGAGTGCAATATAAAATATATAAAAAAGTAACGAAAGCGTTTGCTGATTATACTCCTTATTATACTAGGTTTAAGTCACTTTCTTTCGATGGAGATATTTGTACTGTAGAAGCTAGAGTTGCATTTGAACAAGATACAATTTTTGAAATATCTTTTCCTTATAATAATAAAACGTCCATAAAAGAGATTGGAAAAATGCTAAAAGAAAAAGATAAGAAATGTTGATTTCAATTCCCATGAATGGAGAACATTATGGATAGGAACGATTGTATATGCGAATATCTGGAATATCTAAGAGAGGTGCATACTGATTGCTGTGATTATAGCCTATATAAGTGTGATAAACGTAATGTCATATTTGACGAGTTTCACGATAGATGCATTAAGTGTCAAAAAAATACATGTAAGGAATGATGATAAGAATGAGTCGGGTTAATGATTTTGATATTGACAGAGTTCTGGAGCAGCTTGAAGACTATGGAAAGTTTAAGGGAGTACTTCGCTGCGAAGGTGAGAGCTTTGAAAACTACATACCAGTATCAGTGGCAAAGCTGATTGTGAAGGGGCGTGGCCTGGGTGGAGTCCTGGGATATGTGGAAGAAAACTTATGAGAAGAAGATTTATATAGAAATACCTTTGAAAAAGGTATCTAGTAATCCCTGCTAAATACCTTTCACCTGAGTTTCTTCCATTACCTTGTCAATTTTTCTTCCGTGATTCAACGGTCACTTGGGAACTGGACTTCGTCTCTTATTCGCTATATCCAGGGTAATATAGAGTTTTTAGACAAAACTTCGCAATTTATGGTATCAGGAACCTTAACAATAGATGCCCCAGCTACGAAGTTCGTGAAGTAATGGTGCAGGGCAAATTCAAAACTGCCTTCAAACTAGTGCCCTCCAGCTCATTAGATTTGCCCTAGAAGGAGCAAGATAATTATACATAATTTTGAACAATATAACAACAATAAATTAGAGAAATTTTATGAAGTAAAAGCAACAGAATGAATTCTAGTTTTCATCCGTTAAAGAGAGAATAAATACTAGAAAGGATAATTAGTAGCTGGCTTTAAAGGTTGCAACCGCTTTGGTGCTAATTATTGAATAAGTTACAAATACCTTGTAGTTATCAAGGGGGAAAACAAAGATTGGCAAAGCAAATAGTTGATATAATGCTTGCTGATAATGTAAAAGAGTTTGGGAATACAGGTAATACACAATTCTATGATATTTGTTGTGGAAGTGGAGCCGTCTCTATCGAAATGATGAATCGTGGAGTTAAGCGAGAAAATATACACATGGTTGACTTGTCTCCATGGGGAGTCTTTTGGGAAATGATTGGTAATGAGACATTTGATATCAACCTGTTTAAAGATTTTATCGATACAATCCCTAGAGATATTACTAAAATAAAGCAATATGCGTTAGATATTTTGAGTAGTTCAGTGGATGATAATATGATGATTTATCACTTCCTGTTCCTACAGTCATGCGCCTTTGGTTCAACAGCAACATGGATTGAAAATAACGAATGGAAAAAGGCCGGAGGACTGAGGGACTATTGGATGCCAACAGAAACAAGTAATCGCAAAAGTCCAGTAAATCCTATGATGCCTATGCCTGATAGTTTGTATAGTAGAGTTGCATTATTATGCGATGAAGCATCAGGCATTAATGGATATTGTATGGATGTGTTTGATTTCTGCCATATATTAGATGAGGAATGGGATATAAAAAAGAACAGAAATATGATTGTTTATATAGATCCTCCGTATATGGGGACGCAACAATATGGATATTCTTTTGACGTAGCGAACTTAGAGTCTGGTATCTGGAACAATTGTCCCATCTATATATCTGAAGGTGTAAAATTGGAAAGAGCAAAAAGATATTATTTACTATCTACTGGCAGAAAAAAAGGAAATATTAATGGAAAAGTCAAGAAAAAACTAGTGGAAGAATGGTTAAATGTGTTTGAATATGATATGCATTAAAACACGTCTATCAAAGTAAGGGAATGTAGCAAATGAAAGTAAAAGAATTATTATCAGTATTGCCGATAAATCAAGAAACACAAATGCATTATTCTGATTTTGGTTACATGTCTTCCTACCCTGGAGGATTTATACATATGGATAGAGTGCTTGAAGCAAATATAACTAGAATAGAAACGGACTATATACACCAATGTAGTTGCACTGTTGTAAAAATATATTCAGATCTAGAGCAGTTGAAAATTTAGTTTCAAGTGAAACTAGGAGGAGAGGGTGTAAAGAGATGTATATTGAACAAATTAAAGAAAAAGTAAGAAGTAATGAGTATGATTTTTTAAGAGAGAATAAGAATTTGGGTAACAATATCATTCTTTTAACTCTTGGTGGTAGTCATGCTTACGGAACAAATAATGAAAACAGTGACTTAGATGTGCGTGGTTGCGCCCTAAATAGTAAGCGTCAAATCCTTACCAATGAAAATTTTGAGCAGTTTGTAAATGAAGAAACAGACACTACTATTTACTCATTCAATAAGCTGATCTCACTATTATCAAATGTAAATCCTAACACCATAGAAATGCTTGGTAATCGCCCAGAACATTATTTGTATGTGTCTCCTATTGGACAGGAACTTCTTGATAACGCACATCTGTTTTTATCCAAAAGAGCAGCTTACTCATTTGGTGGATATGCAACGGCACAGCTGAGACGTTTGGATAATAAAGCTATGCGATTAGTAAATCAGGAGCAAAGAGAAAAGCATATTCTGAACAGTATCATGAATGCTTATAATACGTTCCCAGAGAAGTATTTTTCGTTCCAAGAAGATAGTATTAAATTGTATATTGATAAATCTGAACAAGAAGAGTATGATTCCGAAATTTTCATGGATATTAATTTACATCGTTATCCAATAAGAGACTATAAATCAATGTGGTCTGAAATGAATAATATTGTTAAAGACTATTCCAAAATTGGTAAGAGAAATAAAAATGCTATTGAGCATAACAAACTAGGAAAACACATGATGCATTTAATTCGCTTGTACATGATGTGCCTGGATATTTTGGAGAAGGAACAGATTGTGACCTATCGCGAGAAGGAACATGATCTTCTCATGGATATTCGAAACGGGAAATATTTGGATGATAACAAACAACCTATTCCGGAATTTTTTGAGATGATAGATGAATATGAAAAGAAATTGGAGTATGCGAAAGAGAATACATCATTACCAGATAACCCAGACTACAAAGCGATTAATGAATTTGTGGCTTCTGTAAACGAGAGAGTGGTACGAGGAGAGATATGATAAATATTGATATCAAATTACCGGAGGCAGTATTAGAGATTTTCTCTGTGATTAAAGAATACGGAACAGAGGCTTATATTGTAGGTGGCTGCGTCCGTGACTCGATTATGGGGCGAAATCCGCACGATTGGGATATATGTACTCCTGTTTTGGCTCCAGAACTCCAGGTATTATTTGAGGAAAAAGGGTATAAGGTAGTTCCAACTGGGTTGCAGCATGGAACAGTCACTGTAGTCATTGATGGGGAAGGATACGAGATTACTCAGTTCCGGCGCGATGGAAATTATACTGATGGGAGACATCCTGATAATGTAGAGTTCACTAGTGATCTGAGCGAAGATTTGGAACGTAGAGATTTTACAATCAATGCTATGGCCTACAATCCCATGACTGGATTGATTGATCCGTTTGACGGAATGCGAGATATAAGAAATAGAAGAATCGTATGTGTGGGTTCGGCCAGGGAAAGATTTAAAGAAGATGCCTTACGAATTTTGCGTGCAATAAGATTTGCGGCACAACTTGATTTTTCCATTGCTTCAGATACGAGTTTTGAAATTCTTATGCAATATAAAAATCTGGAGAATATATCAATAGAAAGAATTAATAGTGAATTTGTTAAGATTGTAACGACGGCAAAATTGGGCGAAGAATTGGCACAGTATAGTAACGTATTTGAGTTATTTATTCCTGAGCTAAAAGCTATGTTTGGATTCCTCCAAAATAATCCATATCATTGTTATGATGTTTGGAACCATACACGTGTTGCCATTAATAAATGCGGTTCCGAAGACTTAATCATACGATTGACGGTACTATTCCATGATATTGGAAAATCACATTCGTATCAGGATGATGAAGATGGTGTCCGACACTTTAAAGGCCATGGCAGAGTAAGCGCCGATATTACAGATTCTATTATGAGACGATTACGGTTTGATAACAACACAAGAGAAAAGGTTGTGGAGCTTGTTTATTACCACGATGCTACATTTGAAGTTGGAGCAAAATATGTTAAACGGTGGCTAAATAGGATTGGAGAAAAACAATTTAGGAGACTTCTTGAATTGCGTAAGGCGGATATTAAGGCTCAAAACCCCAAATATGAAAAAGATAGGATACAGAAAGTAAATGATATTGAGATATTGCTTGATCAAATTCTATTAGAAGAATCATGTTTTACTCTGAAGGACTTAGCAGTTAATGGTGAAGATTTGGTTTCTGTTGGATATAAGCCAGGGACAGAGTTGGGAAGTGCATTAAATATATTATTACAAATGGTAATCAACGAAGAAGTTATCAACAATAAGGAAATATTACTATTTGAAGCCCGAAATATGTTAGTCGAAAAGAGAATGTAAAAGCAAATGAAAAATACAGATGTTTGTAGAGCGTGTATGGAATATTGTCAAGAAGGACATATTACTTGCCCATGTGAACACGGAGAATGTGAATATGAATGGGAATTGAATGCAACCGAAGATGATTATTAAAACAGAAGAAAAATCGGTTTCGTGTGGAAAGGAGAGAATCAGTTGCAGTTAGATAAAATAACAGAGGATAAGATTAGAGAACAATTTCGTTCATATGAATTTCAAAATTTTATGTTTGAAATGCTTGTTGGCAACTCAAGGGACGAAAATGGAGAATTATTTAAACATGTGTATAATTGCGAATTAGAGGAGACAGAAAACGAATTAATATATTTAATTGAATCGCATGTCAATCACAATATTTTACTAAATAGAAATACAATTATCTCGTTTATATTGAGACATGTTGTGACTGAGCTATTTAACAGTGATTTGAATTGTAATCATATTAAATTCTTTGCTTTATGTAATCAGCTTTATTATATGGTGTTTAAAGAAATACAAAAGTACTATAAACCTTTCATGCTTAAGGAGAATATATAAATGGCAATTATAGGAGCAATTTTAGGTGACATAGCTGGTTCCAGATGGGAGTTTCGTAGACCGAAAGGTTTAGACTGGGAACACATTGATTTATTTACAGATGATTGTTTCCTCACGGACGATACGGTTTTGACCGTAGCAACAAAATATGCTTTGCAGAATAATGTTTCATTCAAAGAAGCGTACCACAAGTTTGGAAATAAATATCCAAATTGCAGTTACGGCTGTGGCTTCGAGTCCTGGTTGGGGTCTAAGTGGAGCAAGCCGTACAATAGTTTTGGTAATGGTGCTGCTATGAGAGTATCACCTGTTGTAGACTTATGTGAGTCACGATTAGAGGTAAGTTACGTTTCTAAAGAAAGTGCATTATGTACTCATAATCATCCAGAGGGAATTAAAGGAGCCAAGGTTACGGCAACGTGTGCCTGGATGGCAAAGAGAGGCGCATCGAAGAAAGAAATTGAAGAATATGCCTGTAGAAAATATCCGTCTGATGAGTATATGTTTCCGGTGTCGATGTCTTTAAAAGAATTAAGAGAAAAATATAGATGGAACGAAACTTGCCAAGGAAGTGTGCCAGTAGCAATCAGATGTTTTCTGGATAGTGAGGATTATGAGAGCTTCATCAGAAATGTGTTGAGTCTGCCATGTGATACCGATACATTGTGTGCTATTGGTGGAGGTATTGCTGAAGAATTTTATCATGGGACAGGTTTTAATGCGGACAAGTTGATGAGAGAATACTTGGATGAATATTTATATGAAATTGTGAAAGCGTAAAGGAGAATAAGAAACTATGAAGAAGAAAATATTAAATCTTTTATTAATGGGAATGATGCTGATGACCTTACTTACAGGTTGTCAAAGTGTAGCAAAGTCTATGGGCGGTTCCATGACACTGAAATTGGAATCAAATCAAAAGTTAGAGGAGATTACATGGAAAGATGATTCTCTTTGGTATTTGACCAGGCCGATGACGGAGAATGATATTGCAGAGACTCATACATTTCAACAATCTACTGATTTTGGGGTGTTTGAGGGTACAGTTACCATTGTAGAGACAAAGGAGTAAGAAGGGAATACATATACGAAGAAGTTATTTATCAGTCAGCCAATGAACGGCAAAACAGACGAATAAATTTTATCAGAAAGAGAAATTGCTATTACAAAAGCAAAGGAATTTGTTGGTGAAGAAGTAGAAATAATTGATACATTTTATACGAATTTTTCTTCAGACGCAAAACCCCTTGAATATCTGGCTAGAAGTATTGCTGATTTAGCAAAAGCGGATGTAGCATATTTTGCAAAAGGTTGGGATGAGAAGCGTGGCTGCAAGATTGAATATGAGTGTGCTACTCAATATGGAATTGCTACTATTACGGATTAGGAGAAAATATGAAAGTTGATATTTCAAAGAAAATTATTACTTTAGATAATCAAAAACTATCTGATGAAATTGAGAAATATGAGTGTATTAGCAATCAGACAGCGTACTTATTTATGAGTCAGAACACAATGAAAGCGTTGACTGATTTAATAGCAACGAGAATTCCATTTATGGAAATTAATACAGATGATTGTATTCTTGCTAAATATAAGGAAAGAAAAGTATTTCAGAACGATGAGCTGGAATTTGGTGAAATAGAAATCCGATAAAACTTCGATTTCCTGTGAAAAATTGGAGAATAAAATAATGTAACAAGGTAGTAATACCTAAAATATAAAATTCAAAATCAAAGATTAAAAGGAGAAAATAACTATGACGACAGAAAAAATGACGGTACATAAAGCCCTGGCAGAACTGAAAATTATTGATGACAGAATTATTTCTGCAATTAACGGAGGAACATACTGTGTAGCAAATAAGCACTCTAACGAAAAAATTAAAGGTGTTTCAGTTGACGAATACAAAGGTGTAATACAAGGCTACTACGACAAAGCAACAGATTTAATTAGGCGTAGAAACGCAATTAAGAGAGCGGTTGTTTTATCAAATTCTACAACAAAAGTTTCTATAAATGGAGAAGAATACACAAGAGCCGAAGCTATTGAAATGAAGAATCACGGTGTAGAGTTTGATGAGAGAATGCTTGAAATGCTTAATAAACAGTATAACAAGGCACAGGCAGAAATTCTCAAACAAAACGGCGATGACCTTGAAAAGCGGGCAGAGCAGTACGTTATTGGAATTTATGGTTCTAAAGAAGGAAAAACCAACACAGATGATTTTGAGAAAACCAAAAAGGATTTTATGACGGCTAATGCCTTTGAACTGGTAGATCCGATTAAAATTCTGGACAAAATTAATGCCCTCGAAGATAAAATTGCCTCTTTCAAGGCTGAGGTTGACGCAGCATTGTCGGTCAGTAATGCAATTACTGAAATAGAGATTAGCTATTAGCGAATAGTTAATTAAGATTATTCACTGTTTACTGAAAACTTAAAACTACAACTCATTAGACTTTTGCAGATATAGTCTCATGTAAAGCGAAAAAGAAATCTGTAAATATAATGCAAATATTATCAAATGAAATTAAAATCTATGATAAATATTTGTATAATTTCACAAGTAAAACAGTACATATAACTTGGCATAAAATGGTGCGACCATTAGCTAAGTACATGTAAGTATTATGAAATTATACTACTATACTATAAATTATTGCTTCCAGATGCGAGAAGCGTGTACTGTAAAGCTTAAAGTTATAAGGCTCAAAAAGTAAAGCTGAAAATTCAAAGTTTAAATCATGAGTCAAAGTTGAAATAGTAAATAGTAAAGATATAAAGTTTTATCAAATCCTTGATATACAGTTTAGCATAGTTGTACTTGGCTATAAGCATCTGCAAGGCTGGTAAATAGTGAGTAATCTATAAAAATAATGGGCATTCGCCAAGCGGTTAAGGCACAGGACTTTGACTCCTGCATTACGTTGGTTCGAATCCAACATGCCCAGTTCTCACCATAGTTAGTCCCATTAGCTAACACAGCTAAACCGCCAGGGACGGCGGTGGCTATGGTGATACCAGGATCATTAGCTCAGTTGGTCAGAGCATCCGGCTCATAACCGGACGGTCATCTGTTCGAGTCAGATATGATCCATAAGGCCGGTTCGACTCCGGCTCAATAGCAGAGGGCATGGTGCGACGGGGTGATGGTTCGACTCCATCTGATTTGTCTTTCAGAAGTGACGTGTCTGGGAGTAACCTGGGTAGGACAAGACTCATCCGCATGGTAAGGTGGATGTAAAACTGTCAAAGATTCCAGTTCAAAAGAGAATAAAATGAGGGAGGTATTATGTTTATATAAGGAGTTTATAATGTTTATACAGCCGACGATGAAGATCCAAAATGTATAAGATGTGACAACGTTAATAATGATACTATTTGTATCACTCGCTGTGGTGAAAAACATGGATGGAATGGATATGAGAGAAGAGAATCAATAATGCAGAAGAATAAAAGATAAATGTTTGCTTTCCTAGGGAGGTGAGTGTAATAGATAAAACAGAAATAAGATCAGAGATAATTAAACGGAGAATACATTATTTCTACTGTGATAATTGCGGTGAATATCTGGGCGCTGTTGAAGAATGTGATGATGGATATTACCATAGTCCAGGAGAATATAATTTGCCTATTCGTGTGGATAGTGTATGGTTTAGATATAATCAGCAATTGTGCGAAGAATGTAGAAAACAATTTATTGATACATTGAAAAATACATTGATTAATTTGGGATTTAAACCGGAATAAACCCACGTTTCATTGGAGGTGATAAATGTGACAATTCAGGAATTATATGAGTGGGCAATAAAAAATAACGCTAAAGATTTTGATGTAGAGATTCAATATAGAGACGGTGGAGGATGCTACGAAGGAACAGAAGATTTATGTGAATCTGACATTGAAATTAAACATACAAAATGGGGAGACGTGGTTGTTTTATAGACCATGAAAACCAAGTTTCGAGCGAGGAGGTTATAGAATAACGGATAAATTATCAGATACAGAAGGTATCAGGCGATGGCAATTAACTGGATACTCTGAGGAGCAATCTATTAAACTATATATTCTTATTGAAGAGTATTCTAAAAAAATCCCAAACATATCAATGGGGGATGCTACTTTAAAATTAATGGCAGCAATGCAGGAAGTGTTCATAAGGGGACGAGATGTAGATATTCTTCCAAACAGTCTGTCTCAAATCATGGAGAATAAACCAACTATCCCAGGACTTAAAAGGAGAATAAGATATTGTAGAAATCCTATGGAGAAAAAGAAGTTACAACAGGAATTGAACGAGGCTTATAAAGTTCAGAATATAAGGAGTAAGTAATGGCAAAGTACAGAAAGAAACCGGTAGTAATTGAAGCATTTCAATATGATGGCGATTTACTGGGAGCCGATGGCAAGTATTATGTTCCTGATTGGGCTGTAAAAGCGTTTGAGGATGGAATGATTCATTTTGGATCGCTAAGATTAGATGAACCTCCGTGCGAGATGTTTATTGATACCTTAGAAGGAACTCACCATGCAAATGTTGGAGATTACATTATTCGCGGAGTAAATGGAGAACTATATCCATGCAAACCTAACATTTTTGAAAAGACTTATGAAATTGTGGAAGGAGAATAGTAGAATAGAGGTGAATACATCATTAGTAAAGAACTAAAATATCCAAAAGATATGTATACAGACTGTGGATTATATGATGGTGATATGGATAGCGAAGAAATTTCTTGTTATAAAGAGAAGTTAGTAAAGTGTAGAAAGCCACACAAATGTAATGCTTGTGATAAAGATATTCCTATAGGTGATTATGCACTTAATGAGTCGGGATTTATGGATGACCATGCAATATCCTGTTATACCTGTACAGATTGTATTGAGGACTGGTTGGAAGAATCTGGACAGGTAGATACAGAAGATGATAGAGAATAGCGATTGAAAATCTTATTTCAAATCGATAATTAAAAAAATATTATACATAAAAAGGAGAATATAACACTATGGAGAAAATTTTAGAATTGTTAGCAAGTAACCCGGAGTTAGTTATGCCAGTGGTAAGAGAGTACATTGCCAAGTATAAGCCTATGGCTTATGAACTGGCTCATGAAGTGGTGGAAATCTATAAGGATTATGCAAATAACACAGAGTACCCTTCTGTGATTGCAAAGACAAAGAAGAATCTCTACGATGCATATGTGAAAGTTGGATTTACTGGCGACCAGGCATTAGCACTCATGATTAATGATAATATTCAGCTTCTGAAGAATCTTAAACAAATATCTTCTAATAACAGCAAATCAACTAAGAAATCACAGACTTTTTAACTGATATAAAATTCCTATTTTATGTGATTATGTGAGGTGAAAACAATGGAAGATTTACCGCTAACGTGTGACTGTGGCTCCGAAAGTACAATACATAAAAATCCTTATTACGATGAGATTGGAGAAGTGGAGTATGATTTACACTGCGCAAAGTGTGATAAGTATTTAGGGCACTTTGTATATGGGTGTTGGGAATATTAATTGAGAAAGGGTGAGAAAAATAAGAACAGAACTACCATGTTTACCACTTATCCAAGAGAGATTTTGGAATGAGGTAAAAAATAAAGAAGAATATGGGAGAGGTAATTGTTGTTGGCCAGAGTTTGAATTCTATATGTTTCCTCAAGTATGGGGAGATACATCATTAGGCTTCGGCGGCATTGGTGGTCAGGCTATGACATCTGCCTATACAACGGTCATAGTTGATAACTGTACTGGCTGGTGTGGAGTGTTTTTTGGAGAAAGACTGGCATATACAATTCTAAATCCTAATCAGGCGTTTTATGATGATTTACATAATGGTCGGATGGAGAGTGTTAGTAAATCGGGGAAATATTTGAGGAAAGAGTGAGGTAAAAATTTGGGATTAATTTGTAAGCCGATTGGCAATTTCGCAAGCGTAATGAGAAGAATGGAGAATAAGTTAGCAGCGGAGAAGATAGAGAATAAGGTAAAGAATGAACGCAAGAGAACAAAAGAATTGGGTGCAGTCTAATTCTATCAAAATAGAAATACAGCAATAGCTGTACAAAATATAAATTAAAAAGGAGATCATTATTATGACAGACATTAACGCAAAGAGCACAAAGGCAGAAATCATGGAGGCTTATATGGCCCAGAAGAAGCAACTTGATAAGTTGATGGCAGCAAAGGACGATCCGGTTGCCCAGGAGAAATTAAAAAAGCAGAAGCTGACTCTTGATTCGGCAGCGGAGATTGCGGGTGCGGGTATTCTGAATGATTCAATTGTTAAGCAGTACAATGACATCTGTGAGGCAGTTGATATTAAAAAGGCAGAATTATGCGAATTATATGATATTGAAACAGAGTTGAACACACTTGTTGCCCTGGTAAACGCGCATAAAGACAAGGCTCATGAGTTGGATGAACAGTATAAGCTGGTTAAAGCTGAAGCAGAGAAAAATCTTCAGGACACAAAGGCCGCTATTAAAGATGAGATTGATGCTCTCAACAAAGAAAAGGCTGAAGCACTGGCCATAATTAGAAAAGAAGCCGCAGATTTAAAAGCACAGTTAAAACAGGAACGGCAGCGTGAAGAAGAGGAATATACATATAATCGTGATAGAGCAAGAAAGATTGCCGAAGACAAATGGGCAGATGAAGAAGCTGTGAAGCGTAAAGAGTTGGAAGCGTGGAATAATTCTATTGAAGAAAGAGAATTATCTGTTATTGCACAGGAGAACCACATTGGTGACCTTGAGCAGAAGGTAGCTGAAATCCCTTCGTTGATTGAATCTGCAACAACTGAAGGCTATGAGAAGGGGAAGTCCGATGCCGGGAAGTCTTGGGGTTTTGAAAAGAGGGCTATCGAGCAGAAGAATGAATATGAGCAGAAAGCGCTGCATGATAAGGTAGAACGTCTTGAGACGGATTTATCAGATGCTAAGAATACTATTGTTACATTACAGAATAAGCTGGATTCAGCTTATGCTCAGATGAGAGAACTTGCTACTGACACTGTTAAGAGTAATGGCGGAGTGAAGATTTTGGACAGGGAGACTTCCGGGAAGTAAGGTGCTAAATGGATTTATCAAGAGATTTTATACAATATGAGATAGACAATCCGCATAATGTAGCTTTTAAAAGTTTAGTGAGTTATGAAAACAGAGAAGATACCATTGAAGGATTTAGGAAGCTGCTTGATGGTACTGGTGGAGGTTGGATTTTGTGCAAAGACAACCTGCCAGACGATGGTGTAGAGGTTTTGTTTAAAGCAAAACTTGATGGGAGGAAGTATGTGGGACATAAGCATACACATATTTACCATGATGGAGAAAAACGGATTGAGTATCATTATTTAACGGTTAGGGGAAGTACACGAATTGGGTTGAAACCTATTGCATGGATGCCGCTACCAGAATAGTTTAATTAATTTCTTATTCAATGGTCATTTCTGACCGAGTTTCCACAAATAAAAACAATTGAACAGAGAATATTTGTTTAGGCAAGATACAGCCTGCCTATGGTGTATTTATGCAACTATATATAGATGAGACGGTGCCTGGTGCATACTATATATAGTTGTTAAATCGCCATGAAAGAGCTGTTTCATCATAGATTTTCATATAGAGTGACTTTCTATGTTCCAGTCTGCGAAGGCTGTTGATGTTATATAAGATGTAAAAATATATGAATAATTTTATTTACAGGAGGACATTCAATTAATGACAGAAACAAAGAAAAAAGGAAGACTATTCGATTTACCTGAGACAAAAGGATCATTCCAGTTGAAAGGTATTGTTAGTGGTGTAGAGAAGGAAAACTTCTATAAGGAAATTAAGACCAAGAGCAATAAAGATATGAGAATGATTAACTTTGGAGTCGGATACGCTGAAGGCAGCACACTCTATGTTAATTTACAGGGTATGGAACAGGACAATGTTTACTACTCTAAGAAAGCAGAAAAGAAAGGCGAAAAAGGCGAAACTGTTAAAGTTCCTTGGGCAGACAGATTCACTTATAACCGTGAGGGATTCAGACTTATCGGTAAGAACATTGGCGTAAAGAAGAAAGTTGATGAGACTGGTAAGACTGTAAATGATAAGAAGGTTATGACAGACTTCGATGCTTGTAAGGAAGTAAATGAAAACCTTAAGGATGGTGCAAGCGTATTTATCAGAGGAACACTTGATTATAGCAGTTTCTTAGATAACAACGGCAACAAGAAGTCTTCCACAAAGTTAGTCCCTAATCAGATTTCCCTCTGTGCAGATGTTGTTTTTGATGATGATAACTTCACTCAGCAGAACGACTTCAATCAGGTAATTATCTTTATGGGAATTGGGCAGGAAAAGGTAGATGATAAGCCTACTGGTAGATTCGTAGTTGCTGCAAAGATTGTTACATATAGCACAATTGAAGATGTTGAGTTTATTGTGGAGAATAAGGATTTAGCTTCTAAATTTAAGAAATCTCTCAAGCCTTACAACGCAATCAAGGTTAATGGTCATATGGTTTCTTCTGTACAGACTGAGACTGTAGTTGATGATGACGACAATTGGGGCGAAGAAGACGCTATGGAAAAGGTATCTGCTCCTGTCAAGAGAGAGTTCATCATTACTGGTGCAAAGGGTTCTACTATCGACAAGGAACTTTATACGGAAGCAAATATTGCTGAAGCAATCGCAAAGATTAACAAGGCTAATAAGGCAGAAAATGACTTTGGTAGTGATGATGGTGATGATTGGGGAGAAGCTGATTTAGATTCTGATGAAGATGAAGCATGGGACTAATTAATGGGTAAAGATAACCAATTAAAAGATAGAACAGGCGAGGTGTCATACACCAAGTATGGCACTAAAGCCACTACCGTCCAGTATATCAATAATAAAGATGTGCTTGTTGAATTTAATGATGATTATAGATTTCAGTATCACACAACATATATCAATTTTAAAAATGGAAGATTAACAAATCCATACGACAAAAGTATCTACAGAATTGGTTTTATCGGAATTGGAGATTATGATTCAAAACATATATCATATCCAGCTTGGTTCAATATGATTAAACGTTGTTACAAAAAACAAAAGAGTTATGATGATGAGTCCTATGATGATTGCATTGTCGATAAGGAATGGCACAACTTTCAGAATTTTGCAAAATGGTATGAAGAAAATATGTATGTGTGTGATGAACGTTTAGTGATAGATAAGGACATTAAATTGCATGGGAACAGAATGTATTCAAAAGAGTATTGTATGTTATTACCAGAAAAAATAAACCTACTATTCATTAAAGAAAAGGCAAGACGAGGCGACTTGCCTATGGGAGTGCATTTCCATAAGGAAAGAGATAATTATGTAGCAATGTGTTCTGTAGATGGAAAAACAAAATATATTGGCTCATATTCAAATCCTCAAATTGCATTTAATCATTATAAAGAGTTTAAAGAAAAGCATATTAAAAAGGTTTTAGAAAATTACATTGGTATTTTGCCAAGTGATATTTATAAAGCAGTTGAGAATCACAAAATAGAAATTACAGATTAACGGAGGTAAATATATTGAAGACAAGAGCAGCAAATAAAATTCAGACAAAGTTAGTTACATTATTATATGGTGCAACCTTTAGTGGAAAGACAACACTTGGATTACAGCTTGCAGATTTTAAGCGAAATGATGGCAAGCCTTTTAGAGTAGCAGTTGTTGATGCAGAAGGTGGCGGTGTAGATGACGCAGTTGAAGATTTAGAAGCAAGAGGTGTAGATACAAGAAATATTCATATTTTCTATACACAGAGCCTTCAGGAATTAATAACTATTCTTGATAAAATTAAAAACCATGACACATTCTACGAGTATGATGAAGAAGGTAATGAAACCGATGAGCCTATTTTAGACGCAGATGGTGAAGAATTCTTCCCTGACGCACTTCTTATTGATGGTACATCAATTTTCAGACTGACAAGTGAACAGGGATTACTTGAATTGTCTAAGAAGAGAAATACTATTAAGGCAGATAAAGATGGTCTTGTTGGTGCAGAAAGATTCGTTAAAATTCAGGGTGCAGACCTTGAATTTAAGGATTACAAAAAGCTGAATTACTCTGGACAGAATTTAGTTCTTGACCTTATGGCAATTGGTATTAATGTTGTACTTACTGCAAGAGAGAAAGATGAAACAGTTCAGAAGATGGACAAGAACGGTCAGCAGGTTTCAGTATCTACTGGTAAAAAGGTGCACGATAGCTTTAAGGGAATCGACTACAACGTAAAGACTATTTTACATATGTATCAAGATAGCGAAACTGGTCAGATTTGTGCAGAAGTTGTAAAGGATAGAACTAAGGTGCATAAGGCTGGTGACATTATTGAAGACCCTACATTACTTGATTGGCAGACAATCATTGATAGAAACTCTGATAGAAAAGAATTTGTATTGAAAAATGACTTAGATAAGGCTGTTGAAACAGAGCAGAAGATGTATGAGAAAGAAGCAATGGAATTACACAATTCATTAAAGGGTAATACAATAACTCCTGATACATCTAATAATGAAAAAACAAGCAATATTGAAGAAATGAAGACTGATATTCGTGCCAAGGTTAACGCTTTACCACCTGTTAAGAAGAAAGAAATGAAAGAAAAGTTAGAGAGAGCAGGGCTTCCCACAGTATTTAAGAACGTGACAGATGCGGCTGTTTTGCAGAAAGTTCTTGATATGTTCAAGTAATATAAATTTTCGCATAGAAGGATAAAATATGAGAGCGACAAGAAAAGAAGGATGTATATGTCGAGTATGTGCTTGCTGCAATCAGTCCTTTTATATAGGTAAAGATAATATCAGTGATGCAATTTACTATGATAAAAAAACTTATCATAGTAATTGCTTTATTGATAAGCAAGTTAGCTCTTTTGCACCAAAAGAATTTAAAAATTCAAAGACAATGCCTAAAAACGATCAACTATTAGAATATTGTATAGATGTTCAAAAATATAAAAATGGTCGAAGGTATATTCCTAATGGAAAAGATAAAATAATACATGATTTTAATGAAGCAAAAAAGAAACGATATGAAGAGCAACTAATTGATTTTCACAATCGAGTAAATGATATAACCAATAATATATTGAACAGCGAAGAATTTATTCAATTAAAGAGAAATTCATATAATCATTTTTTGCGCTCGATAGAAAAGCAATGTGTGTATGACTTCATTTTAGAAGTTTATGATTTGAATATTATTCCTACTAATATTTGGGAAAAGATTACTGAGATTTATAATGGTACATATAAGGGGATGTCTATTGGGATACCTCCAGAACATTTACTTGATATGTGGAAAAGAAAAATTGATATGTTAAATGGTGTTGCAGAGAGAAATGAAATTAAGGGAATCAAAATGTCGGCAGACCAAAGATTAAATTACGACTTGTCAATTTTGGTTAATAAATATGACAGCTATTTAAAATGGCTTGAAAAACAGAAAATTATAGCATCAGAAAAAGAAATAGAAAAAAGTGAAAATATTGTTTGTAAAAGCATTGGATATACTTCATCAAATAAAGCTGAAAAAAATGATTCAGATGATATATCTGCCTTGGTTGATGATATTTTCGGATGATTGGTGGTGGTAATTGATTGACGGAAGAACATAGTGCTTCAAACATCCAAGCTGAGATATGCTTCGTAGGCGCACTACTCAAAGACCCTGATTCATTTGTTAATTATGGAAATTTTATGAGAAGTAAGTACGACTTCTCTGATCCGGCAGTAAAGTTCTTTTATGACAGCTTTGAAACCTATTATTTGACTTTCTCACAGACAGTAGATGAGACAAAGGTGAATGTGTTTATGAGTCAAAATCCAGAGAGATTAAGCACATATAAACAATATAAAGGCTGGAAAACTATTCAACAATATATGAATCTTGCTGATGAAAATGATTGTAAAAATTATTTTGATACAGTGAAGAAATATTCTCTTGTTAGGGAGTATGGTAGAAATGGATTTCCTGTTGATAAAATAATAGCCCATAATAACTTTGATAAAATGTCTCCTAATGATATTTACAGAATCATTCGTACAAAGGCAGACAAAATACATACCGTTATCAATGCTGGTGAAGAAGCAGTAGAACTTACTGACAATAATACATCTCAAATTGACAAATATCTTGAAAAACCAAATTTCGGTTTGCCTTTTCCTTGGTATATGTATAATGAATATTTTCTTGGCATGAGAGAAACGAAGTTATTATTTGAAGGTTTCTTATCTAATGAGGGTAAAACGAGAAAATTGGTATTGTTAGCTGCTTATGTTGCATTAGTTCAAAATGAGAATTTCTTCTTAATGAGTAATGAGATGGACGAAGAAGACCTGCGTAGTTGTTTAATTACAACGGTTATCAACAACAAAGACTTTCAAGAATTGCATGGAGTTGTCCTTGAAAAGCCGGAAAAAGAGATTGTCTTAGGCGTTTATCATGACCGAAAAGGAGAAATTATTAGAAGAAAGATAGATGATTTTGGTATCTATATTGAATCTAATGAAGATTATATCAAACGAGTTCAGTCTGAATCAGATGAATATTGGCAAGTAAGAAAAGTAACAGAATGGATTGATAGTCTAGATAGAAAAGGCAAGGTAATGTTTAAGGATGTCGGCAATGATTATAGTCCTGAACAAATTGAATTTGAATTGCGTAAAGCAAAGATGGTTCAGAATATCAAATACTTTGGGTATGACACTCTAAAAGGCTACAACACTGATGATTGGTCACAGATTAAACAGTTTGCAACAAGATTAAAAGAACTCACAAAAGAGTTGCGAATGAGTGGATATGCAGTATTTCAGTTAAGTGATGATACAGTATTTACTGATATTTTTAGTCTAAGCAGTAATAATATTGCCAATGCAAAACAGATTAAACATGTTGCTGACATATTGAACATTGGTAAGAAACTCAATAAAGATGAATATCACAAGTATCAAATGGTGGCAGAGAATGATAGTTGGGGAGAGCCAGTAACAGAAGATTTAGATTTAAAGAAACAATACTTTTGCATTAAACCAGATAAGAATAGAGCTGGTAGCAAAGATAAAATCATGTTATTCGAGATAGACCTTAACTTAAATGTTTGGAGAAATATAGGTTATATCATTAAAAGACCTAAAAATTCAGAGTAAACGGAGGGTGGCAATTGGATGCCAAAGAACTAAAGAATTACATATATGAGAATAGATATGTTGAGCAGATATTAGAGTCCATCGGTTGCCACCATATTAAGTATCATGCTTCAAATGCCTATTGGACTTGTGCAAATGCTAATGGAGACAATAATGGAGCAATTGTCTTGTATAACAATGAATATTTAATGTGCCTGAATTATACAAGACAGATGATAAAAGGTGATCGAAAGACTGATATTGTTGATTTAGTTTGTTATACAAAAGATTTAACTTTTCCAGAAGGATTGAAATTTATATGTGAAGAAATTGGAATGTCATATTATCACGATTTTGATGAGGATATTCCTGATAGTTTTAAAATTCTAAAAATTATTGATGATATGAACTCCAATTCCTTAGAAGAAAAAGAAAAGCCATTAAAGCCAATTAGCGAACGAATTCTTTCCTATTATAAAGAGTACGTCAATGACTTATTCTATGAAGATAATATTGATTATTCTACCCAAAAAGAGTTTGAGATTGGCTTTGATGAAGAAAGCAACAGATACACAATACCTATTCGTTCAGAAATTGGTGATTTAGTCGGTGTCAAAGGTAGGTATTTTGATAGAAAAGTTCCAGAAGGAGAGAATAAATATATATACCTTGAGCCTTGTGCGAAGTCAAAAATAATATATGGGCTTTATAAAACATTAGAATATATCAAGGCGAAAGGCAGAATTTATGTAGGAGAAGCTGAAAAATTTCCACTCCAATTGTGGAGTTATGGCTATAGAAATAGCGGTAGTACAGGTGGTAAAGAATTATCGCAGTATCAAATTGATATGTTAGTAAGATTGGGTGTCGATATCGTGTTGTGCTTCGACAAAGACGTAACTAAAGAAGAATACGAAGAAATAGCTGAGAGATTTCCAGATGGTGTTCCGCTTTTTTATATGTTTGATGAAGACAACATCTTAGAGGAACATGAGTCTCCTTCAGATACCCCTACAAAGTGGCAGTATATGGTAGAACACAATATTTACAAACTGAGATAGTGAGGTGTGAATTTGCAATACAAATTATATGAAAATGGAAATAATGATACTTCTAATGTGTTAGCAGAAGTTCTTAAAAATAGAGGAATAGATGATTACAACAGATATTTAAACTTAGACGAGAGTGTTGTTGAACCATATCGAAACTTAGACAATATTGAAGAAGCAGTTAGTTTATTCATGAAACATTTCAATCAAAAAAATAAAATTGGAATATTAGTTGATGAAGATCCAGATGGGTTTTGCTCCGCTGCAATGATGTATTCGTACATAAAACAAATGGATAGTGATTATCCAGTTGATTACATTTTACATGGAAGAGCAAAAGCACATGGGCTATCAGATGATGTAAAGATTTTAAGTGATATTGATTTGTTAATTATTCCTGATGCTGGAACAAATGATAAAAATGAAATTAAACATATTAATGAAGATGGAATAGACATTTTGATATTAGACCATCATGAATTAGAAGGAAAAAATAAGCAAGAGGATTTAATATTTGATGACGCTTTAAATGGAACGATATACGAAACGGTAATTGTCAATAATCAAATGAGTAACAATTATTCCAATAAAAATCTGTGTGGCGCTGGTGTGGTATATCGTTTTTTACAGGCATTGGATGAAGAAAATTGGAATGAGTTTGCAGATGATTATTTGGATTTATGTGCATTGGCGAACATTAGTGACGTAATGGATATGCGTTCTTTTGAGACACGGTATTTTACAGATATGGGATTATTAAATATACAAAATAAATGTTTTAAAGCTCTTGTGGATGCACAGGATTATAGTATGGGTGGCAAGATAAATATTCATAATGTTCAATGGTATATTACTCCCATTTTAAACGGAATGATCAGGATTGGCTCGTCAGAAGAAAAGGAATTATTATTTAGGGCATTTATTGAACAGGATGAATTCTTTGAATATAAGAAACGTAAGCCTGCTGAAACAATTCAAGAAAGCATATATGACAGAGCAGCTAGGTTATGTAAAAATGCAAAAAGTAGGCAAGACAAACAAAAAGAAAAATGTGTATCTCAAATTGCAGAGATTGCACAACATATTCCACAGGAAAATAAAGTGGTTATGATTGATACTTCTGATATTCTTGATAATGGTTTGACTGGCGTTGTTGCTATTAAGATTGCTGAAATGTTCAATAAGCCATGTATTCTACTAAATAAATTTTTAGATAAGAAAACAGGGAAGATTACATATGGTGGCAGTGCAAGAAATATTGATAACAGTCCTATTGATAGTTTCAAGGATATAGTAAACAGCACAAATATATTAGATGGTAGAGGTCATGCCAACGCCTTCGGTATTGTTGGTTTAGAGATAGATAAAAAAGATGACGCATTAAACAGGCTCAATGATATTTTACAGGATGTTGAGTATGATTCTACATACAGAGTTGATTTCATTGTGGACATTGATGATGTGACCGTTAAGATTGTTACTGATTTAGCAAGGCTTGAAGATATTATCGGACAAGGCATCGAGGAACCGATGCTTGCAATTGAAAATATCAGTCTTACAAAAGAACAATTTGAGATATTTGGAAAGAATGAAGATACTATTAGTTTTATGATTGATGAGATTAAATATATCCAATTCAAATGTAAAGAAGGAAACCAACTGTATGACTGGCTACAAAATGCCTGGGACGAAAATGATAGCGTGGTCTTTAATATTGTAGGAAAACCATCAATTAACGAATATAACGGAGTTAGAACACCACAAATAATTATAGAAGATGTTGTTGTGGTAAGTACAAATAATTCAGATAATGAGGAAGAATGGTAGGTGATTGATTGTTTACACTTTTACATATACATACAACTAAAGGTTCTCTGCTGGATTCCATATTGACTGTTGAAGAAGCTGTTAAATTTGCAAGTGAAAACGGTATGAAAGCTATGGCTTTAACTGATCATGGAAGTATGGCTTCATTTGTGGATTTTGTTAAAGAATGTAATAAATATAATATCAAGTCCATAATCGGCAATGAGATTTATGAAGTAGATGATATGTGGGAAAAGGCAGACACAAAAGAGTACACTCAACCACGCTACCATCTGATTTTATTAGCAAGAACACAAGAGGGATATAAAAATCTCATTAAGATTACATCCGTATCAAGAACAGAAGGATTATATAAGAAACCAAGAATTGATATTAAATACATTAAAGAAAATGGGCTTGGCAGGGGAATTATTTGTTTAACTGCTTGTCAAGCAGGTAGGTTAAGCAGATACCTTACTAATGGGAAGTATGACGAAGCAGAACAATTTGTTAGTCGTTTACAAAATACTTTTGATTATGTGGTATGTGAGCTTCAGTCTCATAATACAGAAGACCAGGCAAATGCTAACAAATTGATTTATGAATTTTCTCAGAAGCATAATTTACCATATACCATTACGACAGACGCGCATATGTTAAGTGATTCTTTAAAAGATTCACATGCAATGTTTGTTGAAATTGGAGAAGGTAGAGAAGTAGGAGAGAGTTATACAGACTGCTATTTGCAAACGGAAGATGAGATTTATGAAAAATTATCTGATCAGTTCTCGGAAGAAGTAATTAAAAAAGGTATTGAAGAATCTATAAATATTGCTGACATTGTAGAGAATGTTGATATTGGCTTAAACAAAGGAAATATCATGCCAAAGATTAACATTGAAAATGGCTACGATAGTCACGAAGATTATCTAAGATATTTAGTGTTTAAGACCTTTGATGAAAAGTTTGGTCATATGTCAAAAGAAGACCAAGAGATAAGAAGACAAAGACTTGAAACAGAATTGCCAGTATTATATGTAGTTGATTATACAGACTACTTCATTATGCTATATATGCTTGCAAAAGAAGCACGAAAAAGACATATTCCATTAGGTTATTCCAGAGGTTCAGGTGCAAACTGCTTGTGTTTATTTATGCTAAATGTAACACAGATTGATAGCGTAAGATGGGATTTAGACTTTTCTCGTTTTGCTAATCTTGGAAGAAAGTCTATGGCAGACTTTGATTGGGATATTTCAAAACGTAGAAGAAAAGAAATGGTTGAGATTTCCGAAGAGTTGTTTGGAAAAGAGAATGTCGCACCAATTGCAACATTCAATACATTAAGTACAAAGGTTGCTATCCGTGATATTGGTAAAGTTCTGGATGAGAAAGAAGATTCTCCTTACTATAAGCAGATCCCTTATAAGCTGCGTGATGAAGTTGCAAAAATGATTCCTACAATTAAAACTCTGAATGATTTAGGAGAAGAGGAAGAAAAAGATGTGCTTCTAAAAGATATTCTTAATAAGAATGAAAAACTGAAAGAAGTACATGATAAGTTCCCATTATGGTTCAAATACGTTATGGATGTTGAGGGATTGCCCAAATCAATGGGTAGACATGCAGCCGGTACTCTTATTACACCCACACCAGTTACAGATTATTGTCCATTATGTTATGACTCAGAGAAGAATATTATGATTGAGTTAGAAATGCATAATGCAATGGATGATTTGGGTCTTGTCAAAATGGATTACCTTGGCTTGGAAACACTTGATATTATTGACGATACTCTCAAAATGGCAGGTATCACTTGGGAAGATGTAGATATTAACCACTTAGACCTTAATGATAAAGCAGTATTTGACACTGTATATAAGAATGGTAATACAGTAGGTATTTTCCAGATGGAGTCAGCAGAAGCAAGACGAATGTGTATTGAAGCCAAAGCGGATAACGTAGAGGATATCATTGTTGTGAATGCTGCGAATCGACCAGGTACTAAAGAGAGTTTTCCTACATATTGTCAGAATAAGTTACATCCTGAAAGTGTAGAGGTTTTACACGATGATTTAAGAGAATTATTTGGTAAGACGCACTTTATCTTGTTATATCAGGAACAAGCATTACAACTTTTTAGACATGCTGGTTTCCCAGAAGACCAAGTAGATAATGCGAGACGTGCTATGGGTAAGAAAATCAAAGCAGTTATGGAAGGTTTAGAGACTGACTTTAGAAAAGGACTTACTGAAAAGGGTTGGAACAATGAACAGTTAATTGAGATTTGGCAGTTAATGTTAAAGCAATCTGAGTACTGTTTCAATCGAGGTCATGCAGTTGCCTACGGTCTGTTATCTTACTTAACAGCATACCTAAAAACGCACTACACAATCTATTTTATGGCTTCATTACTTACTTCAAAGAGTGATAAGGTTCAGAAAATCAGCATTGTAATCAATGATTGCAAGCGATTAGGTATTAAGGTATCGCAACCAAACGTTAATAAATCTGATATGAAATTCACAGCATTACCAGAAAAGAATGAAATTCTGTTTGGTTTGTTGGCAGTAAAAGGTCTTGGAGAGTCAATCGTTTATAAGATTATTGAAAACAGACCATATCAGAGTATGAATGACTTTGTTGAAAGAGTGGCAGATAAGACTGCAATCATTACTTTGATTAAAGCAGGTGCTATTCCTACTAAGGATAAAATGCTTTTGTTGAAGAAGTATGCAAATAGTTTGTTTGAGAAGAAAGATTATAAGCCTGTAACAACAGTTCCATCACCATATTCTAAACTCATTCCTTTTGGATTAGATGTAGAAGATTATAGAGATGGCAAAAAGGTTGATAAAGACAGATTGTTGGCAGATTACAACAAAGCAAAAGAGAAGATATATATTGAAGAACAAAGTCAGAAGTATAAGAAACATATGATGGAGTTCAAAGAGAAATATGCAAAAGATGAATATATGTGGGAATTTGATACGTTGTCAATGTTCTTAACTAATGACCCATTAAAAGATGCGTATAAGTTTACAAAGACCGATTGGGATATGGTTGAAGATGGTGATAAGACCACATTGTTCTGTGTAATTGTTGATATTAAGAGAAAGAAAGATAAGAACAGCAATCAGTTTGCATATTTAGATTTGTATACACCATTTGGAATTATTGAATCAACAATATGGTCAAGCCAGTTAAAACAGTTTAGTGATGATGTAAAGAAGGGTAATTGTCTTGCTATTCTTGGTAGAAAGCGAGAAGAACATTTCTTTGTAGAGAAGATTAAACCATATAACACTTGGCTTGAACAGATGAGAAAGAAAGGAGTGGCAGTATAAGTTTGTTTGATAATGAAGAAGAAATTTTAAAGTTCAAAGCAACCATAACTTACTGTAGATACTACAATGAAGACTCAACGTGGGGAGTTTACGGATTTGCCACTGAAGATGAAATACCGCATTTTACAACAGAAACAAAGATAGACTTGCCTTTTGAAGATAAAAAGGCAGGCAATCCTAACAGAAAATTAAGTTCATTAGCAGGAAAGATGCAAGAGTTGGTTGTCGGTGGAGAATATATGATTAAGGCAACATATAAATGTGACAAGACTTATGGACACCAATACAATCCAATCTCTGTGTATGCATTGATTCCACAAACAAGAGAGTCACAGTTGATGTTCTTACAGTCAATTATCTCGCCTTGGTTGGCAGAAAACTTAATTAATGCATACCCAAATGTAGTAAATGATGTGGCAAATGGGACTTTAAAAGAGATTGATTATGACTTAGTTAAGGGCGTAAGAGAATTTACATGGAATAAGATAAAAGAAAAAATCATTAATAACTATCTTATTTCAGACATTATTACAATGCTTAAACCGTTAGGTGTCACATATACAATGATAAAAAAGTTACTGTTCGATGAACCAAATCCTGTACTGTTAAAGCAACAGCTAGAGGATAACCCATATCTACTTACAAAAATTAATGGGTTAGGTTTTAAAAAAGTAGACAATCTTGCATTAAAGCTAAAGCCGGAGTTTATTAATTCTACTGAAAGACTTGTGGCATTTATAAAGTATTATTTTACAGATTTGGGAGATAGCAAAGGTCATACATGGTGTTCTGTAAAAATATTGAAATCAGCAATTAGTAATAATGTTCCTGAATGTGTTGATAAAGTAGATTGGTTATTAGAGAACAATGAGTTTTTACATATTGAAGACGATAAAGTAGGCTTGAAATATTACTATGACATTGAAATGCAGATATATAATTTGCTGCTTGAAAAGTCTAAGAAACAGACAGATATCAATATTTCAGATGAAAAAATTGAGCAAGCAATCAAACATGCAGAAGAAGAACAAGGATTTGAGTATGTCATTGAGCAATTAGATACGATAAAAAAGAGTTTACATAGAACAATTAGTTTGATAACTGGGAAAGCTGGAACAGGCAAGACATCAATTATGAGGGCAATTGTTAAGGCTTATACGGAGAATCAATTTACATTAACTGCGTCAGCTCTGTCGGCAATGGCTGCGCAAAGAATAACGGAAGCGACATCATTTCCTGCAATGACAATTCATAGAACATTAGGATGTATGGGGTTGAATGAGTTTAGCTTTAATAAAGACAACCATATGATTACAAGCGTAGCTTTTCTTGATGAAGGAAGTATGGTAAATGCAAGTTTATTTTTACATTGGTTAGAAGCTATTGATGACAACACAAGAATTATTATATCTGGTGATCATAAACAGTTGCCGCCTATCGGATTTGGCAATGTATTTTCAGATTTGATTGAAATGTTTGATGATTCAGTGGTTAGCAAGTTAGTAAAACCTATGAGACAAGCTGAGAAATCGGGAATATTGGTAGATGCAAACTTGATTAGAGAGAACATAAATCCTATTACGGAAAAGTTGCAACCAAGAATTATTCATGGCGAACTACAAGATATGTATTATATGTTCCGTAATAATAGACAGTCATTATTTGATATTGCAGTAAAAACATTCTTAAAGTCTGTTGATTCAGATGGTATCGACAATGTAGTTATTGCAGTTCCAAGAAGAAAAGATTGTCTGAATAGTACAAACGAGTTAAATAAGGTTATTCAAGAAAAGCTGTTGGGCGATGTATTGCAGAGTATTTCAGGTTTTGAGAATGAATTCAAACTTGGTGCTAAAGTAATGCAGACTGTAAATGATTATGATAAAAACGTGTTCAATGGAGAAATAGGATATATAACAGAAATTAGTGAGCGTTATGAGGGTAAAAAGAAAGAAGAATATTGTGTAGTAACTTATACAGATATTTTTGGTAAAGATAAATTGATTGAGTATACGAAGAAGGAACTTGCTGCTCTGGATCTTGCTTATGCAATGACAGTACACAAGTTACAGGGAGCCGGTAGAAAGATTGTTATTGGCATTATTGATAACACACACCATCAACTTTTAGACAACTGTATGTTATACACATTACTGACAAGAGCAAAGAAGAGATGTTTATTGTTGGCAGAACCACAAGCATTTTTACAGTGTATTCGTACAAGTCACAATAAACGGAACACATGGATGATGTTAGAAGAAAAAGAAGCATAAAAATTGTCTATATATAGCGGCTTGTAAAATAAAAAACTACTATATATAGACTGAATGAGGCAATGAAATAGGACTTTCATGTGAAAATGATTTCCGTATATAGTGAGTAAAACTGCACCGATATACTATATATGGTATAAAAGAGAGGGGGAAAATAATGAAGGTAATAGAGTTTATTACGAAATTAGAACAGCTTGGATTTAACGATGAAACAGAATTGAGTTTTGGCTTTCTGAATGGCGCTCAGGGAGAATATTATGAATGTAATTTTAAAAGTATTGACGATAATGACAGAGAAGTCGGATGTGATGATTTAATTGTTGAATTTGAAAAGCCCAATGATTATATCAAAAGCGAAGTAGAATGCGCAAATATTGATTTGAGAGAAGAATTGCTGAATGTGATTAACGGGAGATTGTAAAGTTCAATCTTGAAATTTAGAGAATAAGAAAATAGGAGGAGAGAGGTTTGGTCGGCCAACTAAAAGTATACTTTACTCCTAAAATAAATTGAAAGAAAAATATATAAAGAGTCCGTTGAATTATGTGGGTGGTAAATATAAGTTGTTGAAAGATATTATTCCACTGTTTCCAGAAAAAATTAACACTTTTGTTGATTTATTTGGTGGTGGATTTAATGTGGGAGTTAATGTAAATGCAGAACGCATTATTTACAATGAATTGTGCAACCAAGTTGTTGAACTTATGAATTATCTAAAAGATAAACCAACAGAAAAACTATTAAAAGAAATTGATGATTTGGTAAGTGATTATAAATTGTCAAAAGAAAATAGGAATGGATTTTTGCGATTAAGAGCAGAATATAACAACAATCCTACCCCTATAAAATTTTATACATTGATTTGTTATGCATTTAATTACCAGATACGTTTTAATCAACAAGGTAAATATAATATGCCATTTGGTAAAGATAGAAGTAGTTTTAATCCTTCACTTAGACAGAAATTTATTGAGTTCTGTGGCAGACTACATAGTATTGAATGCGTGTTTATGAATAACGATTTTTCTGCTTTAGACTTTACCGATTTTACAGATTCAGATTTAGTTTATTGTGATCCACCATATTTTAATAGTGTAGCAACATATAACGAACAGAACGGTTGGACAGGGAAAAATGAAACTACCTTACTGGATATACTAGATGCCCTAAATAATAGTGGTGTTAAATTCGCACTAAGTAATAATCTTAAATATGACAATCCATTGTTATCCAATTGGAAGAATAAGTATCATGTACATTACTTAAATGGAGATTATAGCAATTGTAATTATCAAAAGAAGGATAAAAGTAAGGATATTGAAGTGTTGATTACTAATTATTAAGGATGAAACGTATGTTTCTTCCGAGATTGTGAGGTGATGAATTATAGAAAATTTTATGTATAGTATTTTAAAAAATATAAAGGATTTGAACACTATAGCAATTTTTTATCCAAAAGAATTCCGTAATCATCCTATACTTCAAGAAAATATGAAGAATCTCAACTCTAATCTAAATACATGGATAAATGCTAAAGAAACGTATGAAAGAGAAAAAAGATTTATGGATTCATTACATTTCGATTCTGAGATAAATAAACAAAGAGAAATAATTAAGAACACGGAGATAGACTTGAAAAAAGCTGATGAGAAACTCAACAAAGAAATATCTCCGTATAAATGGAGAGTCATAGAGAGATTCGTAACGTGTATTGAGGGGCAAGATATAAGAGCAGATTATGCATTGTTTTTAGAGGATAAGCGATGAAGATTAAATTCAAAAATGGCTCCTCAATAGAAAGTATTGGTGACGAATCAGATGTAAAGCGTTCTCAAAGAGTAGAGGAACAAATTGCCAGAATGTTAAAGCGAATCCAATATTGGCAGTATAATCCAGATAAATATATAGAATTTATTACTGGTGTAAAGTTGTCCTGGTATCAAAAAGCGTGGGTGAAATTATGGAGGAAAAATAAGAAATGAATTTACTAATTAAAGACAGAGCAAGCGGAAAGACAACAGGATTAATCTACACGAGTGAAGCAACACAATATCCTATTGTTACATTCAACAGAATGTCGATTAACTACATAAAAGAAAAGGCAAAAGATATGGGGTGTTTAATCCCGGAGCCGTTATGCATTGCCGATCTTAAAAGTAATTCGGCAATGGGGAGAATACTTCCTGATAATGTATTATTAGACGAAGCGGGTGGGATTATTGGGGATGCATTAAAAGCATATCTTAGAACAAATATTGTTGCCGCAACTATGACAGATTCATTAAGAGAACATTATGACAGGATGAAGAAAGCGGAGTAAAGGGCAGTTTCAAGAGAGGATTAATAATGGAAGAAACAGATAAATTGATATTAAAGTTTAGCTATACAGATATGTATAATAATGAAACCAACTTATATAAAACTATTAGCTCTTGTGCAGTAGATGATAGTTCAGAATATGACATTTTGGTTAGTGAATTTAGAAATTTTCTAGTGTCGTGCGGTTTTACTGAAGAGGTTGTTAAAAGTAGAATAATGTAATTAAAGGAGTAAACCTTTCTTTCATCCCAGAAAAAACATATTGAGGTATAAATGGCAAAGATATTTTATAAGAAAAAGTTGTATGGTTTTGAAAAAGATTGCGAAGATGAGTTCGGCAAATATCGCTGGTATTTTAGAATTTATAGATGTTTTTCCATTGAGGGTATTAGTTACTCAGCCGAGACATCGGATATGTTCACCAACCAGAAAAACTAAAAGATTGTATGAATACGGTATTAGAGCATCTTGAAAAAGATAACCCACGATATTACAGACTAAAAGAAAATGTTATAAGCAAGGGGCTACATAATAAGTTGTGGTAATCACAATGAAAGAGTAGCTTTATCTGCTCAGGGAGGAATAATGCAGTGAAAAAATTCAAATGTACAGTAACCAGAGAGACAACCATGGAAATTGAAATAGATGACTCTGTTTGGACTCCTGATGCTATACGGGCATGGAGTAAATCATTCTATGATGCAGATGATTTAAAGGGTGTGGTGGAACATGTGGCTAGGCTGAAATCAAAGTATGAAGATGGAGAGTTCATTGAAGGATTCGGCATTCCGATGATAGATGGAAAGAAACCATATCCATACATAGAAGATAATCAGATGGCAAAAGATATAAATATCTGTAATCAATCTGTTTACTCAGATATTGATGTAGAGGAACTATGAGAAATATAGTATATGACTTTTTTATGGGGCTGATTTGTGTTTTGCTTGTATTAACTATGATAGGCATTTTAGTTCTGCCTGATGTTCTTGGAATATGGTCACATGGCAGGAAATGAAGTAGCTACGTGGCTGGATAAAGGAGTGTGTAATTTGAGAAAAGATATTTTGGGTAGAGAGCTGCACGATGGAGATGTTTGTGTTGGTAAAGGCACAGGAAGATATGTTGTAGGTATGGATGTTGGAGTATGGAGCGGTAAATCTATTGCTTTTAGAGGTGGCGGAAAACGTTCTATGGGAGATGTTTTTTTAGTTGTAAATCCATCTAAAGAAGAACTAGAAATAAAAGAAGAGATAGAAAAATCATTATCCGAAAGTGAAGCAAAGCGTAAAGAAAAAGAATCCATATCTACTATACCCCTGAGTAACTTACAGGTAGGTGGAGTATATAAGTGCAATAATGGGCAAACCTATATCTATTTAGGAAAACGAAAAGTAATATTGGATGATTGTTATAGATCTCATGACGATATTGCAGAAGGGCATTGCTTTGTCTACGTTAATGAAAAATGGTCAGATGATGAAATAAAAGAGAATATATTGTATGTAAATACATATCGTGGAACGCATAATATTGATGTTTTAAAAGGGAATAAGAAATTGACAGAACTAATACGCGGTGTAGATTTAACATTCCCTATGATAAATGAAGTTAAGCGAGAGGGATATAATCGCTATTGCGGTGAGAATCATTATAAATTAACTGTTGAATAAGCGGAAGAAACAGTGGTTTCGAGGGAGGTAAGCAGATGCTTTACAAAGTAAAATATTACACGCTTTCTAGGGGTGCAGATGGTTCAATTGGGAATATAAAACAATATTCAGATGTTTGGTATACGGAGGTATGTATTGCTAATATACCACAAGTACTTGAAGCAATAGTAAAAAATAAAAAGAATGATAAATATGTTCCTGTTGTTACAAATATAGAGATGATTGATGGACATTTATGATAATACATTAAAAAGTGAGGATGGCTGTGGGAACTTATGTGTCAATATATAAAACAGATCGCAATAAGCTGATGGAAATGTTTACATTTGAAAATATTACAGCGGGTGCATTACTTGATTCTATTTTTTATTATGGACATGACAATATATTAGATGAAGTATGCTTTGTCAAATATAGTAGTTTAAGCGTATTTTGTGATTTTTTCAAAAATAATAATTTACAGTATGAATACGAAGACACAATAGAGTTAACTAAAGATATATATGAATCAATAATTAAATGGCTTAAAAAGGAATTGGAGAGTTATTCGCTTTTAGATATTGCTAATAATATTGTGGGCGAAGATAAAGCTCTAAGCATGATAAATGTATATAGTGTTTTAACAAATCTGTCTTTTGATTGGAAAATGATATTCTATTTTTTACATCTGGTTAAAAAGGAGACGAATATGAAAAGAGTATTGAAGAAATATAGAAGCATTATGGTTATTGGAGCCGCGCTGGTTTTTAATTTGGTGACGAGTCTGCTAGTATATCATCCAGATGGAAAGTTGTTTAACCAACATCCAATGACGGTGACTGAATGGGTATGTGATATTATTGCGATTATTGGCTGTTTTACTGGATTTGTAATGATGTTGTTTGACGCAAATAGGGATACAAAGGATAAAATCAAAGAAGCTTTTTTAGAAGCCAACGAAGAACTGAAAGAGGACAAAGATAGGGCATTTGAAGCAACAAGAGACTAAACGAGTATTTCTTCGTCTATCACAAAACAGAGTGGCATTATATTATTTTATATCTTAAATTTCATAGGTTCATTTTCAAAGACAGGTCTGATAATAATCTGATTTTCGTAGACTTCAGCTGCGAGTAATCTTCCAGGGAAAAAGGTTGTTTCATAAAGATAAGTTCCTTCGAGTTTGATAGATGGAATGGTTTCATTGGATTGCATTTTGAATAGATTTATTACTTTTGGATCTCGATTAGTCATAATGGGTCCTTTCTGCCACTCTAGGACCTATTTTACCATAGAGTGTTGGAAATGGCTATGTTCGCTAAATTGAGTAGGAGGTAGTGCTAATGCATTATGATGATGAATGGGAAAAGTATTATGGGAAATATGATAAAACTCAGGAAGCAAATGCTGCTAGAGAGAAGATGATATTGGAATTATCTGTGGAGGAGAAAATCAATATTATGTTTGATGATTTTCTGCGGTCAAAAGAGAATTACCAGGTAATAGGATTAGCCAAGAGATATTGCGAGAAAGAGGAGGGTGTAATTGAAGGAAGTAATTGATATTTTTAAACAAATTCAAGACACAAGCAGTCTGAATGATAAAAAGAAGATAATCGGTTCCAATAAAGACAACAAACTATTTAAGAAGTATCTGGTGTTTTTATTAGATAATAACATCGTGACAGGCATAAGCGATAAAAAAATTAGTAAACCAGATGCTAATACATGCCAGCAATGTAAAACTGTAAATTTAAATACCTTTGAGGATGTTATGGATTATCTGAAGGAACATAATTCTGGACGAGATGAGGATGTCGCCAACGTTAAAGGATTTATCTATGACCATTACATAGAAAATGATTATGAGTTTATGTTTTATGTCCAGATGGTCACTAAAAAGTTTAGACTTGGCTGTGATGCAAAAGTGATTAATAAGGTTATTCCGGGCCTGATTCCAACCTTTGATGTTATGCTTGGAACTCCAATTGATAAAGCAAAGGTGCCGGAGAATACGTGGTTCTCCTTAAGCCAGAAATTAAATGGAAACAGATGTATTTATTATGATGGGAAATTTTATACGCGTCAAGGTAAGGAGTATTATGGGCTTGATCATATAAAGCATGACATTGAAAAAATTGTGAATGCAAGAGATTATGTTTTTGACGGGGAACTTACATATAAAAATCTGGAGGGGTTAACTGATTCTGAAGCATTCCAAAAGGGAACAGGAATCGCCCAGAGTAAAACAGAATCAAAAGAAGAATTAAAATTGGTTTTATTTGATGTGTTACCAAGGTATGAGTTTGATA
>OFOU01000267.1_pt1 | contig 48389 bp, 40 predicted proteins | sample 1542061 | NCBI WGS metagenome assembly OFOU01 (sample SAMN04209239, study PRJEB22552) | human gut metagenome | biome: gut; material: feces | host: Homo sapiens | place: USA: Oklahoma
AAAAGTTTGATTTAAGACGGATTCAATGCACCGATCAAGATATTTTTCGCAATTATATACCGGTACGATTACACTGATTATCGGCATCTCAATCCTCCCAATTCTTGATTATCCATTGTTTGGCCAAATAGAGATCGATTTCTTCATGAATATCAATCGACTCATGAATCTGATAGGGCAAAATATAATTCCCCATAAATGACCACGGCGGTTGACCACTCGGATCGTTGATCTGCGATACGCGCAGAACCCAAAAGTTGTGAGCAGGGAACAAACATAAGGGAAGGTCCTGACGATTGGTAGATATCTTTCCCGCTACATTTTTTTCATACATCAGTAACGTTCCTTCTGCCGAAAGTGTTTTGGCTCGAAGAGGATGATGATCATTATCCTCATATACGGGAATCACCGAACTCGCTTTGGGATTCTCAATCAGCTTCGTCACACAATCATCAATCCATTTGGATTTCACGGTAACATTATTTGCCAAAATGACTACTAGGATATCAGGTACGTCATCATATTGCCGCATCTTCTCAAGCGCGTGTAAGATGCAATCAATATGTTGAGAAGTCGGGAGAGCCAACTCCGGAGGCCGTACGATCGGAGAAAATCCAACGCTTCCTGCCGCATTCAAAATTTTCTCATCGTCGCTGCTTACATACCATGCAGAAATCGTTTTTGCGTTTTTTGCAGCCACTGCTGGGTAATACAATACGGGATGCCCCAATATATCTAAAACATTTTTGTCTTTCAAGGTATTGTTGCCCCGCCCTGTAAGCAATGCGGTTACTTTCAATTATTCCCCTCCTTTTTATGAAACCAGTTTTGCATGACTTCATCGAAATCCACCCTTGGAAAAGCCTCTAAAGCGCCGCCTCTGGTTGCGTTGAAAAATTTGATCTCGTGCGATTCTGCATACTCTTGCGCTGATTTATAAGCCTCCATGCTGGTTTTGGTATCCGGCTGATAAATTTTTTCGTTTTTGTCCCAATAATCCTTTATAAAATGCGTCTGCGCCGTCCGATCAACGACGGTCTCTCCTGCTTCTGTTTTTACGGTTGGGTAGTTACAATCAACACCCAAAAGATAGACCTCAGAAAAGCCCATGAACGCGGCCAGTTGCATAATGGAAAACGTCACCGTCATCCCTTCATGAATTACCCGATGTGGATTATAGCTAAACCATACTGGATGGATATTAATGATTTTCAAGGGAAAAAGAATTGCATTCTTTTGTAAAATTTCCGCACGGCTCTCTGTAACGAGCTGATAGGGATACAGACATGTCATTCCTTCTAAGCTACTGATATCCTGCCAATGGTGCTCCAGCATTTTTAAATCCTGGCAAACGTAGTAATCCGGACGCCAGTCTACACTTTCGAAGACCGGGTAAATGCGGTTGGAAGCAAACGTAATTGCTTTATGCATTCGCAGGCTTTCCAGATCTTCCATACGAAGTGAGGGACCGTTTCCGATGATGAAGCATTTTTGACCCCGATGTTTGTTTTGGAGCGCCTCATACTTCGACGCATTTCCAGGCAAATGCATATCGCACAACCGAAATTGTGTATTCACGTAATAAACATCAGTATGATAGAACTTATCATTTAGCCACTGCTCTTTTTCGGTTCTGTCTGCCTGTATTTGCTTTTCCCTCACCTCACATTGTTGAAGCTTGCTTTCTGTTTTTTGAAACCTTTCATCCATCCATTCTGTACACAAGAGTAGTTTCTTTTCATTTTCTTCCAAAGAGCGTTGAATGCTTTTTTGCTCATTTCTCAGTGCCGCAATTTGCTCTTCCTGTTTTTTAATCCGCTGTCTTTCTTCATCAAGCTGCTGACGCTGCTGCCGAAGCTGTGTATCGATCGAGATAAAAATATTTTTCAACTTGTTTATTGGCCACATCATATTCTCACTCTTTTCTGTCATTTAAAACTTTCAGTTTTGAAAGCTGCAGTCATCAATGAGGGATAAAGACTTCAGCAATACGGTTTTTGAAGAAATCAAAATATTAATACAAATACTGATCGCAATAAATCTGTCCGAAAATCAGACTCTTAGGGCACTCTAAATAGCTGAAGCACACTTCATAGCCCTTATTCACTTATTGACTATATCATATTTAGTTGATAAAATAAAGGCATATTTGTACATAATAACAACTGGAGTGATGCTTATCATGCTAAAAAACTTGTTTACGGGTCCTTATTCCGCCTGTCAACCAAGACAGTTTTCTATTTTTGTAACTATTATAGAAAAACTAATGTACTGTTTTCTATTCTTTTTACCATGCGGATTTGCATTAGCAGAAATAGTTCAAAAACTTTGGGTTTATCAAACCACTTATGGGTTGCCCTTTAATCTCGTTTTCTTTGTTGGTATTTGCATTATTCTATGCATTTGCTGTTTTTGTGCGGCATGGCGATATAAACGCGATGTCGAAAATTCGTTTTCTGTCCATGTCACTGTGTTTGCAATCTGTCTTGGTGCATTCTTAATTCGTCTGCTGTTTTGTTTTCTTCTTAACGGGAAACCGGAAAATGATTTTTTAAGTCTATATAATTATGCCTTTGATCCTGTCGGGTGCGGCCCCTACTTGGCAGCAGTACCTTATTATGGAATTTACGCAATTATAGTCCGTTGGAATATGTCTCTGTGGAATTCCACTGCCCCCATGGTTGCAATGATTTTTCAGGCATTCGTTACCAGTTTTATCCCTGCACTCCTTTTCTATGCCGTAAAAAAATTCACAAATTCTAACTACGCCTCATTTCTTGCATCTCTTTTTTATGCATTTTTCCCTTCAATGATTCTATTCACAGTCTGTCTCGCCGGAGAAAATATTTCTCAATTTTTTATGGCTGCATGCTTTTTGTTTTTTATCTACGCGTGGGCAGCCGAAAGAAAGCAGAAGTATAAAAAATTTTGGATTTTTACTATTTTAGCATGTTTTTGCGCCGCACTTGTTAATCTATTCAAGCCAATTTCTCTTATAATCATTTTGGTTATTCTTGTAGAAGAGCTTCTATATCGTATTATTCCTGGAATCCGATACGCTATTAAAACACATGATATAAAACTGGGCTCTCGCTCGATTATCGTAACACTCTGCATTCTCTTTTTGCTAAAAGGGTTTGAATACGGCACACTAACCGTTAGCGGAAAAATAATCGAACAGCATACCGGCATCGAAACCGGAGAGAGATATTACGGCGCGGACACTTTTGCACAAATTGCTTATTTCGGCTTAGCTAAAGAAGGAAATGGTGTGTGGAACCAAGAAGTTTTGGACAAACGTGACGCCATTCTGAAAAATAGTGCGAGTGTAGAAGAAGCTAACTCAATCATGCTAAATCTTCTGGCTGAGCAAATTAAAGAATCTCCTAAAGATTTTCTTTCGCTACTGCATCAAAAATTGCTTATCAGTTGGAGCGATGAATGGGCATATGGATATTATGCCTCTTTCCCTAATGATGGGCAAACCTCCGTCAACTCCACTCCCTCTGGATATTTTGCTCTAACGGTACTCCCTCGGTTATATATTGGCATTTTGTACGCATGTTGTTTAGTCGAATTTATCATTAGAATCATATGTCCGCCTCCTTTTTGGCGCAGAGAACAAGGGTTGATTACTCTATTTTGGGGTGCATTCACTTGTGTATTTCTAATTCTAGAAGCACATGCGCGTTATAAAAGTACTTTTATGCCTTTGCTTTGTGTCATGGCCTCGCTGGGAATATTTGATATTTCGAATCTGTCCATTAAACTTGTAAAAAAATTCTTACGAAATAAATCGTCTTCTAATTTATCTTTACAGATAGACAGGGACAGTACTCAATCCGTACAAGGCTGAATATTTTCCTAAAAAAGCCCTCCGAAGAGATTTTTGGAGGGCTTTTCTATTCTCCCCCACCTTTTGAATTATACGAAAATATCTCTTGTATGCGTTCTTTTTCTGAAATATTATTGTATTCTAAATACATATAATCTCTTATGAGATCACTATATTTTGTAGATTCTCCATATAGGTGAGTCTTCCCATCTGCGCCAATATAAAATGTCCTTGCCAAAACAGGAATTTCTCTATACAAATTCAGCATAAATTGATAATAAGGCGTCAAGGGAAGGCCCCCATACTCAAACAGAAGCGGAACCACGTAAGGCATACTTGTTATTCCAATATTCTGTTCCTTTAAGGGAAAATTTGCCCACAGAATAAACGGTGTCGCTAACTGCCTCATTCCCCATTCTTCAGAGTCTACCGCATTTGATATGGGTAAATCATAAGCAAAAGAAGGTGCATGATCGCCCAACATACATACTATCACATTATTTTCCTGTTGTCCAAAATAAGTGATCAGCTCTTGAAATGCCCGATCTGTCTGATTTAGGCAAGATAAATACTCCTCTGCTTCTTCCCTACAATCTTCCAACCCGCGCACGATATGGATTGCTACTTCTTCATTGTGCTGTGTATATCCGCCATGATTTTGAATCGTAAGGTTATATAGGAATGCTGGCTGATTCTGCTGTCTTGTCTCATAGGCCTTGCGCAGGATATCAAATGAACTTTTGTCGCTTATAAACCATCGATACAGCTCCAATTCCTGTTCTATATCCTCGACAAACCAAATTCGATCAAAACCCAACTGCGGATACACCTGCTCTCTAAAATAGTTCTGAGCTGGCGCAGGATGCCATGCAAAAGTACTGTAACCTAATTCTTCTAAAACTGATACAATACTATTTGCATTCTTCATTGAAAACTGCGTAAAAGGAATACTTGATGGCATTAACATACAGGAATTTGACGTAAGAATTTCATATTCAGAGGTACTGGTGCCCACTCTAGGATTTACTGTATAACCTTTAATTGTATTATCAAGCCCCGATATAAATGGCATTACCTCCTCATCCGTTTCATAGTCAGCAAGCAAAGATAAGTCATACCAACTCTCATTTACAATCAGGACAATATCGGGCAAGACTTTAGAAGATGTCGTTTGATAATCCCATCTTTCTATACATTTCTGTACCTGCTCTAAAGAGTATCCTTCTGGACGATTAGGCTTCATATTTCTTGCTTTAATAACGCTGGTTACCAAATATCCACTTCCATAATACTCCAATTTCCAATCATATTGAGGAGAGCCCGAAATTCGCATCACATTAATCAGCACAATAGAAGCAAAAAACACTGCTACACGAAATATAAAAATCCATTTTTGATGCTTCTTTTTTCCTTTACTTTCAATTTTAGCGATTCGAAATCCCAAACAAATCATCATTGCTTGTGCAAAAGTAAGGAAAGCGAACTGTGGTGTGATAGATAAGCCATATGCCCCCAATACATTCATTGCCGTTTTGACAGAACGAACATCGCTGGGCATAACTGGCGTTCCCCTCAAAATTAATGTGAAATGGTTTATCAGAGAAAGTATAAATATTGCTGAACTAAAAGCAATTATAGTTCTTCCCATTTTACCAAAAACACACCAAAAAAGGAGAACTAACAAAAAAGCAATAAATACGTTTTCATTAAAAATCCGCAAGGAAAACGATGACAATGAATTAAGATTGCTAACCTCCAAAATAGTGACTCCAAAAATGGGAAGTAGGAGAAACGTCATATACTTTAAATGGCACCTTACATATAATGCTTCAAACCGTTTATCCGTAAATAACCAGAGTATATTTTCAATACAAACCAAAAACAAAAGCAATAGTAACATCCATTGCGACTTTTCTTCTTCTTTAAAAGAAAAATATAATACAAACAAGGTTGCAAGGAAAGTCAAATATATAATTGTCATCAAGTGACGTCTTGCGCAACCTCTGAACCGAATCAGCCATGGCGTATCAAAAAAGAACCCGATACCAATACATATTGCCATTACAACAATTAAAGCAACAAGTAACCATGTACAATTTTTCCCTGAAAATATTATATACCATGTTCCCTCTACTTCGTTTTGATTGATCGTAGAACGCCGAGTGCTCTCCAACTGTTCTGCCGTGACCATTCCAACCCCAGAAGCACATTCATCTCCTGTTATCGTTAACTGATATTCCTGGCCGGTTGTCACGTACTGGTTGACTTGGATAGAAGTCAATTGCCAATCCAAACAATCTTTTGTATTGATTCTTTCCTCCCAAACTATAGCAGCCTCTTTCTCAAGTGTTACCGTCAAATTTCCGTGCTTTTCTCCACAAGGATAAAAATACACGGATATCTCTTCAAGATAGGAAACAATTGGACGAAAACTTTGCTTTATTTCAATAGTGTCTGTTATCATTGGACTATAATAAATAGATTCCACATTTAATTGGAAATCGCCGTCTGCCGCCTGTGTCTGCCATAGCCAAAGTGGATTTATAATAAGACACACAAACAACAGTACTAACGCCGCCATTCCCAGCGCCCAACGCCACCATTTTTGGGTGATATGCAAAATACGTCCCCCTATTCCATTACTTTGATGGAAAATTATTTCAACAATTTATTTTTCGCTCGGATAAGAGTTGTCTTTACCCCTACGGTGGCCAGATTCAGTTCCACAATATGTGCCCACTTATTTATCGGCCCTTTTTGAAATATCCGCTGAAATCCACGGCACACCGATACTAAAAAAATGTTCAGATTTCCCGGATGCGGAGTCGGATTCTGCTTAAATGATTTTCCCTTTTTCAAATCATAAAGAAATTCCAATATCCCTCCTACATCACATTCTCGCACCAGCTGTTTCATGGAATCGTACCGGTCAGGAATATACGTGGCTTCTGGAAAACTATCTCTTACATATTGATTATGAACAACTTGAACAATCACTTGCTTTTTCTCTTTTTTCGTAAGCGGGCAGTCCGCAGAAGTCAGGCTCTCCAAGCTCTTCATCGTTTGAGAGGCACAATAGTTTGCCCAATAAAATTCGCCTTCCTTTGTAAGCGCATCATTATGTTTTACATAATCTAATAGCATTTCGACCTGACGCATTTGATTAGAGAACAGACCATTTTTGTAGGAACGAGCCAATGACTCATTTTCGTGCCATATATAATAATAATATGGCTCTCTCAGAAAAACCGCTGTATTTACATGATTATAGTATCCCAGATTGAACACACAGTCCTCCCCGTAGCTCATATCCTCGGGGAAGCGCAAAGCTTTATCCTGAATAATACGTAACCGATAAAGGCGATTGCATGGTCCTTCCATAATGCTGGTCTCCCAGAAAAAACACATCATGTTTTCCCAAAATAGCTTTTTATCGTATACGCACTCTTTACCCAGACAGTCGCTTGTCAAATCAACCACTGGGTGCGGGACTCCGCTTTCAATTTTTACAATTTTGATACCACAAAATACGATATCCGCGCTATAGGTAGACATTGTTTCCAAAAGCACTTCCATCATTTGCGGCTGGATACAATCATCGCTATCTACAAACTGAATATATTCTCCTCGCGCTTCCTGCAGCCCTTGGTTCCGGGCACTGCTTACGCCTCCATTTTCTTTTGTGATAACTCGAACACGGCTATCCAATGCCGCATAATTGTTGCATATCTCCAAAGAACCATCTGTGCTTCCGTCGTTGACGAGCAGAAGCTCAAAGTCCCGAAACGTCTGGTTCAAAATGGAATTGACGCACCAGCCAAGATATTTTTCTGCATTGTAAACCGGCACGATTACACTTATTTTCGGCATTTTACATCGCCTCCTGCTTATCCCGCATTTTTCCATAAGCCGACAAGCCTTTTGCAGCAATAAATTCTAGCTTTTCGAGGTAATCCAGATCGAGCGGATGCTGACGAAAATATACCGCATCCTCGGCCACCATAGCCAGCGCCTGATCCAACTTCGGGCCCTTCACTTTTGCACTGTATGCTGCATACAGTTTCTCCAATAACACCCAGCAATAAACATTATCCGCCTTTTCCTCCAGTGAGGTGATACCGTGTTCCCGAAAAAAACGAATACGCTCTCGCATCGCAAAGCAACCATCCAGATTATCTTCACGGAAATTATCTGTCATAATGCTGTCCGTCCGGGTACAATTATAATTGTATTTTGAAACGTCCACATATACCAGCTTTTCCGCATTGTAGAAGAATTTGTACGTTGTATATTCGTCCTCATGCAGTTTACCAAGCGGGTATCGGATATCACCAATCGTTTCGCGTGCATAAAGCTTATTCCACGCAACCGACTTAAAATGATTCCAATCCAAAATACCTTCCAGCGCATCCAGATTCGTTCCTTCGATGCAAGCCGCAGTGCAGGCAGTCTCCTCCCGGATACAATTAGGATAAATACTACGGAAACTGCATTCCGCAATTTGCGCATCATACTTTTTTACTGCGTTATATAAAATTTCCAGCATATCCGCGTCGATCCAATCGTCACTGTCTACAAATGCAATATAGTGTCCCCTAGCCTGTTCTATACCCGCATTGCGCGCACTTGAAAGGCCACCGTTCGGCTTATGCAGAACCTGTACTCTGCTGTCCTCTTTTGCATACTCATCACAAATCGCACCACAGCCATCCGGACTGCCGTCATCTACTAATATCACTTCTATATTCTTATATGTCTGCCGCAGGATAGACTGAATGCAGCGCGGCAGATACTGTTCCACTTTATACACAGGTACAATTACGCTAATTTCCGGGTTTTGCATAGAGGAACCTCCGCTTCTTTTTATAATCATTTTTATTATAACAACAAACTCTGCTATCGGCAAGGTAAGGTAATTATTTCAAACCTTTTTTACAAATATATCTTTCTGCGACTTCCCGAATGCTTGCGATTTTTGTGAGATTCGTCTATAATGGATACAATTTATTTATATTGAAAAAATCGGTTGCCGCGGTCTATGCCCGGTCTGCTGTGGAGTTTGAAATGGATATTCCTATTATCAGTATTATTATACCGACTTACCGCTGTGCAGAACGCCTTCAGCTTCTTATGGATTGTCTTACGGCACAAACTTTCGGATTCGAAAAGCTAGAGATCCTGTTTGCAGACGATTGTTCCCCAGACGATACCGGTCGCGTAATCGACTCTCTTTCGGCGCGTTTTTCGAACGTTTCCGCATTGCATCTGCCTGCCAATTCCGGCTTTGCCGGAGCCCCGCGCAATGCCGCCATCCACGCTGCACACGCGCCTTACCTTATGTTTCTAGACGCAGACGATCTTCTGCCTCCGAACGCATGCCAAACGTTGTATGACGGCCTTTTGAAAACGGATGCCGACCTTGTTACAGGCTACTGCCGTTATGTCGACGAAAATGGCGGTGTACTACAGGAAATTTCGCCCGCTTATGCAGAATTGCATCCTCGTATCACACATCTTCCGGAGGAATTGTCGGATGAACTACTGATGCGTGATTCTTTTTGGTGCCGTCTCTATAAAAGTAATATCGTGAGCGAAAACGGGCTTTTTTTCCCCACTGGAGTGCCGGGAGAAGACATTTTCTTTTTGTACAGTTATCTTTTATGTTGCCGCAGCGCCGCATATCTCGCCCAGCATGTTTATGATTACTATAGCTGTAACGCTTCCGTTACGCATAACCGTTCCTCCGGCTATTATATCGGGCTGGGGGATTGTTACCGAAAAATACAGACTCTGTTTGAAAAGGCAGGACAACCTGCGTTGTTTTCTCTCGTCGCTGACCATATTCTTGAGTTTCATCTATGTGGCATGATGGATTCTGCCTGTATGACGGAAGCTGATATCGCCACAGCATTGCCTGCCTGGGGCTGGCTGTTCCAATATGAAACAGCACAGGGCACTCTGGACGACTCCCCTCTGGCGGATGCGCTTGCGCCACTCGTCTCCGCTGAATGCTGGGACACAGCGGCCCATACTCTGCGTCTTTGTGCACCTCTGCGCACTGCATTAGAGCGTTCCCGCGCGGAAACCGAGCAATGGAAAAAACACGCATTCGCCTTCCAGAAAACTGTGACAGATATGCGAAACTCTCGTTCTTGGCGCATCACACATCTCTTTTCGAAAGGTTAAGCACAAAAGGAGCTTTTATGAAACTCTGGTATTTTTCTTCCGTTCTTCCTAGCGAAAGCACGACTTTCCGAGCATTGACTGCGCGGCTCGCGGTACAATACGGCGGCTCTTTTCAAATCACGCTTTTTGTCCCCGCATGCGTCAACGCTCCCTGCGAATGCAACGGCTGCACCGTACATCTATTTGAAACCCAAACAGATGCAATGCTGCACAACGCATTGGGGGCTGAATTTGCGCTTTCTTACGAAATGCATCTAGCCGCCCGCAAAGCGGCTGAAGACTGTGGGATGCCCGACGTGATTCTCTTTTCTCTGAAAAATGCCGCCCCTTATTATACCTTGCTTTACAGATATCTGGACAGCGCTTTTTGGGCGAACTGCCCTATTTTCATCGAGGAAGAACCAACCATGACAGACGATGGGCTCCCTTTTTATCTTTTGCCTCACTGGTGGATCGAGCAGCAAAAAACTTTTTGCCGAATGGCTGCCAGCGGAATTGTTGGTGCTGCGCCCGACGCATGTCCGCCACGGCGTCTATCCGAAGCAGTGTGCGCGGCGCAGGACAAGCCGTTTCAGCCAAGCGAATTCCCATTCCTGACAGTCCGGCCCCAATCTCCCATTTCCGCAACTGATAGCATTCCCGGTATGTTAACCGTCATTGTCCCTTACTACAATCTCGGCAAAACGCTGCCGCAAACATTGAAAAGCGCCTTTGCCATTGATTATCCTTCCTACGAGGTATTGTTAATAGATGACGGAAGTTCCGATGCGGACAGCATCGCCGTATTGCGTGAAATGGAAACGTATTATCCTTATCTTCGTATTGTCCGCCAGGAAAATCACGGACTATCTTATGTGCGCAATCTCGGCAGCAGGTTGGCCCGCGGCGAATATATTACCTTTCTAGATGCGGACGATATGGTTGCCCCGGATTTTTATCGGCGTGCCATCGCATTGCTGGAACAGTACAAAAACGCAGCCTATGTAAGCTGTTGGTTCCGCCTGTTCGGCGATGCAGAAGGTTACAAGGCGTATTTTCCAAGCTGTTTGCCTGCTTTACTTTTAGACAATATGCAGGGCCCCGGCTGTGTGTGTAGACGCAGCGTTTTCCTTGCTTACGGACAAAACTGCACTGATATGCACAAGGGCTTGGAAGATCATGAATTTTGGATCAATATGGCAGAGCACGGATATTTCGGCCTAAATATTCCGGAACCTCTGTTCCTGTACCGGTTGAGCGGCAGTTCCATGTCAGCTGCGTTCAGCCGCGACCCCAGTCATTACCGCCAGACGACACTTTTTCAAGTTCTTGAGGAAAAGCACACCGCATTGTATCAGGAATACAGCACAGAGGTTTACAATTTGTTGATGGCAAATGGTCCCAGTTATTTATGGCCCGGCCCTGCATCTCCGCACGCCGTAATTGGATACATCGAGTACCCTCCGGAATTCTGGATGAAAGAAATCGAACTGGCACGCACTGACGCTGCCAATTATGCCAATTCCTGCAGTTATCGTCTGGGACAATTTTTACTGCACCCTCTTCGATTTTTTAAAAACAACAGTAAATAAAAGCACTGCGTTGGCTCTGTCGCGCCAACGCAGTGTTTTTATTTCAATCTTTTTCATTCTACAGAAGCAAAAAGCTTCCATCCTGCTTTTTTCGTCTTTACAGCTCACAGGCTGCATCGTATGCGGTTTTGATGGCATTGGAAATGTCCGCCGCCCTATCCGCACAGTCGCCCACCCGCACCACGGGTATGCCTGCGTTTTCCAGCGCCGATGCATCGAATGCAGCAGGACGCGCCCCCACGGCCATTACCACATAGTCGCAAGGGATGAGCACTTCCCCGCCTTCTTTGTCTTCACAGACAAGTGTATCCATTGTGATTGCTTTCACCGTATGGCCCGGATACTGCTCTACGCCCAGCGTCTTGTAGTTTTCCATCAGCGTGGGAAGGATTGTAGTGCTCTCACCCGCGGCAATCTTATCCATCATCTCCACAATGGAGACCTTACAACCGTGTCCGGCCAGATATTCGGCAGTCTCGCATCCCACCATACCGCCTCCAATGACGGCCACGCGTCCATAGACCTGTTGTTCGCCTGCCAACACGGCCCAAGCGTCGGCCACATTCGGGCCGTTCTTGCCCGGGATGGGAGGTGCAAAGCTGGACGCCCCCACAGCTACGATCACAGCGTCCGGCTTCGTGTCCAAAATGTCCTCCGCAGACACTTCAGCCCCAAGGCGCAGTGTGACTCCCGCTTTGCATACAGCATGCGTCAAGTCCAATACGGCGCGGCGCATTTCTTCTTTGCGGGGCGGTACGCTGGCAATGTTTAACTGGCCGCCTAACTCTGGTGCGCGTTCGAACAGCGTGACGCTGTGCCCGCGCAGAGCGGCCACGCGCGCGGCCTCCAAACCGGCTGGTCCGCCGCCTACAACCGCAACATTTCTTTTCTCTGCAGCAGGCGTGATAGAACGGGTTCTCTCGTAACCGTTTTCCGCATTGAGCACGCAGGCCAGGAATGCACGGTTCTGGATGTTATCCGTACATCCCTTGTTGCACGAAATGCAGCGTCGGATATCGCACGCACAGCCCGACTGCGCTTTGTTCGGCCAATCCGGGTCGCACAGGAGCGGGCGGCCCAAACCGATGATATCCGCCTTTTCGCTTTCTACGATCCGCTCTGCCATAGCGGGGTCGATAATGCGCCCTACCGTGCTGACCGGAATAGACACAGCCTCCTTCACCTGCCCGGCAATGTCCGCAAAAAAGCCGTAGGGCTGTACGCCCATAGGCGGGATGGTATCCGCCATATTGCCTGTATGATTGGCCTGCGCCACATGAAGCATATCCACGCCGGCTTCCTCCAGCCAACGGGCAAATTTCGGAGCGTCTGCCGCATCCACGCCGCCTTTGCCGCGTTCCGGCGTCACGACGGCAAATTTGTAGTCAATGACCATCTCCGGCACCGCCCGTTTGAGCGCCCGCACCAACATGATCGCAAAACGGGTACGGTTTTCCAAACTGCCGCCAAATTTATCGGTACGATGGTTCATGCGTGTGCTGCACAGACATCCCACCAAACGGTCGCCATGTACCTGGACCACGTCCACGCCCGCCTTCTGCGCGCGCTGCGCACATGCACATATTTTGTCGATGATGGAAAGCAGCGTCTCCTCGCTCACCTCGTCAGTAAAAAACTGCATATCATGGTGCAGCCGGGCACGCACCTCTTTCATTTTCCCTTGGGCGAAAAGCGCGTTGACCGCATCGCAGTCGTATTCCGGATGAAAAATCTGGACGCCCAGCTTTGCGCCATAGGCATGCACACTGTCTGCAAGCAAACGGAAACTTTCAATCTGGCTGTCATCAAACAACTTTGGCGTGGGAGAAAAACTGCGAATGGGCGCAACGTCGCCCAGCACGATGTATCCCACACCGCCCTGTGCCAGACGGGTATAGAACGCGCGGCTCTGTTCCCCAATGCTGCCGTCCCGTTCCTCATAGCCCGTGGTGAGCGGCGGAAACATGATACGGTTCTTCAACGTTATTCCGCCCACTGTTATCGGCTGCATGATTTTCATTTCCATTGTTGTTTGCCTCCCTGCAAATGTCCCCCGCAGGAAATCCTGCGGGGGTGTTTTTCATAAATTGTCTTGAATGAACTTCCAAATTGCCTGTTCGCAGGCTGTACGGGACGGAATGGTGGTGAAATTGTGGCCTCCGCCCGAAACATGTACAAACTCAGCCGCCTGGTACAGCCCTGCATAACGTTTACAGCTTTCGTCATCCACCAGTTTATCATCATCTGCCCGGATGACGAGGACAGGACCGTTGTAGCCTTTTGCCTCTTCAAATGGGTCCGGATGCGCCGCCATGCTGTAGTTGAAGGCCATTTTGTAAACAAGCCCCTCCAGGTCAGCATAATCTTTTCCGCTCTGCGTCACCATATCGGCCCGCTGGGCACAGCCATACCACATGCCCGCGCCCGGGCACATCAGGATTAACCCGTGCGGCCGCAGACGCGGCGCGATGCTGGCGGCCACATAACCCCCCATGCTCTGCCCGGAAAGGAATACACGCCTTGAATCCACATAAGGCTGTGCGAGCACCCAGGCGTACAAATCATCCGCGTCGCTGTGCAGGCCATCGAACGTCATGTCCGAAAATTCGCCGTCACTCTCTCCGCAGCCATAGAAATCGAACCGTGCGCAGCCAACTCCGTGGTCTGCCAGCATGCGTGCCATATGCGTGTGCAGATACTTGTACCCGGACGCCGAACCTGCAAAGCCGTGCAGATTCAGCACAAAAGGTACCGGCTCGTTCGTCTCAGGCAGCGTCACAATGCCACGCAGCGTACAGCCCACCCGGTTCTTCATGGATACCTGCAATGTTTTCATGGGCATTACTCCCCGTCTGTTTCCACGGCCGACGCTTTTTCTGCGCGGCGGGCTTTCAGCTGCTCCAGCATTTCGGTCGTTTTTGCCTTTGTCAGCGGATAGACAAAGAACAAAATTGCAACCGCGACACCATAACCCAGCACATAAATTCCTGTGTAGGACTTCCAGATGGCGTTGCTTACTTCAGCCGTCTGCACCGCCCCCTCAGCCACGTTGTAACCAATGAATCCCAGCACAAAACTGGAAAGACTTCCGGAAACAGCGCTGGCCAGCTTGCGGAAAAATGAATAAGTAGAGTATACAATGCCTTCGTTACGCTCACCGGTCTGAAGCTCATGGTAGTCGATGGAATCGTTCACCATGGCCCAGATGAGCACCTGCATACCGGATGCCCCCAGATAGCAGACGCCGTTGATGACGATGAACAGCACGGGATTGTGGACAGGGAAAAAGAACAGAAGCGCGAACACAGCTGCCGCAAAACCTGCGCCCCAGCAGCACCATTCCTTTTTGCCCAGTTTATCGGCCAACGGTTGTGTCATGGCGAACGTGATAACTGAATACAGTACGCTCAGACCACCGGAGACAGCCATGATTTTAACATTCCCGAAGTAATCCTTGAACAGATAGGTGTTCAGACCGTTGACAACGGAAGCGCCGATCATGCCCACAAGGCTGAAAAACATTACGCCCAGCAGCGCCTTGTTTTTGGCGATTTCCCTGATAACGTGCAGGTAATTGAGCTTTTCACCTTTCGGGCGTTCCGGTACGGCTACGCGTTCTTTGCACCACACACAGGTGATTTGCAGGCACAGGAGGCCGATAAGAGCAAATACCGAGGCCAGCATCAAAAAGCGGCCCGCCACCGGCTTATTGTCTACATACAGTACCAGAGGACCAACCATAACGATGACCGTCATAAAAATGGTACCGCCCAAACTGCGGTAACGGGAAAGCGCTGTGCGGTGGCGCACATCATCCGTCATAACGCTGGAAAGCGTACCAAACGGCACATTTACACAGGTGTACAGCGCCTCATACAGAACATAGGTAACAAACATGTAGGCAAGGCGCAGTCCATAGGCCAAATTGCTCACATTGACAAAGCCCAGGATGCACAGCACCGCCATGGGAAACGAAAAGGCCCGTATCCATGGAATGAACTTTCCTCCCTTTGTCGCCTCGCGGGAATCCACGATCGCACCTATGATAGGGTCATTGACAGCGTCCCATATCTTTGTGATCAGCATCAGGATACCGATGTGGAACGGGTTCACCTGTAAAATCAGTGTGTAGAATACGGACAGGTACATTGCGCGGAACTGCTCCGTACAACAGCAGCCCAGATCGCCCAGAGTATAGCCGAGCTTATCCCTCATGGAAAACGGTCTCATAATATCCTCCTTTTTTCTCTGCCCCGGTGCTTTTGGACGGAGAAGCTTCTTTACGGCTCTATTATAAAAAGGAGGGCACAAAAATCATATCCAAAAATTGATTGAAAACTATCTAAAATTGATGTACTATACAATTAATCCAATTTTTTTTAATACCGAGTTAGAATTCCACCTTTTTTTACAACCAGGAGGCAAGCAGATGCTGGATTATGCTGTAAAAACAATGTGCTTTGATGCTGCCTGTACAAAGCAGCTGTTCTCGGGGCGTTATTACAGTATTGTATTGGTAACACGCGGTACAGCACGGTTTCACTGGGAAGCGGAGCGTTGGATATGCAGCACCGAGGATCTGTTTCTCTTCAAGCCCGGAGAAGGCGCTGTAATGGTTTTTCCGGGCGGGAAGCTTCCACTGGAAATGCTGTGGGTACAACTTTCCCCCGAGGCCCTGGCTGCGCTCTCTGATGAAGCAACGCAGCTTGAGGCGAGCTTCAACGTGGTGCCCTTCCGGCGCATCGCTGTGCGGGCAGACAGTGAGATATCCATGCTCATCAAAAGCCTGGCACGCCGCATGGTCACGCTGCCGCAGGAGCACGACAGCTTTGCCAGCGCACTGTTTGAGGAGAGCTTGCTGAAGATGTTCGTCATCCTCGTGCTGCGCGCCTGTATCCACGCGGAACAGCACCGCGCGCAGGGCAGCCGTAAACATCTGATGATGGACGAGCTGTTCGTGTACATCCGTACCCATATCACGGAAGAGATCACTCTGGAGCAGCTGGAGCAGGTATTCTATATCAGCCGGTTCCATATTGCACGGGAATTCAAACGCCAGACAGGACAAACCCTGCATAGCTATATCGTCAAAACCAAACTGGACCTGTGCTGTCATTATATCGAACAGGGGCGTCCCATTACCGAGGTGTACCGGCTGGGAGGATTTGGCGGATACAATCATTTTTTCCGCGCATTCAAGCAGGAATACGGCATGACACCCAAGCAATATTTTCGTTCGGTACAAAAGGATGCGCATGCGTAGAAACACAGCCTCATGCGCTCCCCTTTGTGATTCTCCATCTTTCCGCAGAGATACAAAACTTGGTTACGCGTTCCTCTCCTTTTCATCCCTCCTTCGCACTTGACTTGGAGTCAACTTTAAGCTGTATAATACTGACACGCTTCGAAAAACAGAATCACAGTTTTCATCCCCCGTTAAGGCTGTGGTTCACATTTCGGAAGCGTGCAAAAGAGGCAGCACTGCACCCGAGTATATAAACAGGAGGAAAACTTTATGGATATGAACAAAACATTGGTTGCCTATTTTTCCTGCACCGGAACCACCCGCCGAGCCGCGCAGGCGCTGGCGGCCGCCGTGGACGCCGATGTTTACGAGATTCGTCCGCAGATCCCTTATACGCCCGCCGATCTGGACTGGAGAAATAAGAAAAGCCGCAGCTCCGTCGAAATGAATGACCCGGGTTTTCGTCCCGCACTGGCAGATAAAAATGCCGCCATAGACGCATATAATACGATTTTCGTCGGTTTTCCGATTTGGTGGTATGTGGCACCGACCATCATCAATACGTTTCTGGAAACCTATGATTTCTCAGGGAAAAGGGTCATTCTGTTTGCAACTTCCGGCGGCAGCGGATTTGGGAAAACAGCCGCCGCTTTGAAAAAAAGCCTTTCTCCTGATGCAGCCCTTGTGGAAGGAAAACTTCTGAACACCGGCCTTTCTCCGGCCGATTTACGCGCTTGGTGCCAAAGCTTAGCGCTGTGATATCCTATTCTCCCAAAAACAGCAGGCACCGAAAAATGCGATGCATTCCGGTGCCTGCTGTTTTTATTCGTTTCTGAAAATTGTAATTTCAAGCCGCTCCGAAGGCTTGCTTTAAAGCATTCATTCCCCGAAAAATTCTTCTTCCACACACATACAAAGCGCATGGTACACCGGCAAGTGGTACTCCTGGATCTTGAACGTTTCCACGCCTGGCACTTTGATGCAGACGTCACACAATGACGCCATCTTCCCTCCGGTATGCCCCGTCAAACCGATTGTTTTCACATGCAAGGCGCGGGCAATGCCGATCGCGTACAATACGTTGGCCGAATTGCCGGAAGTGGAAATTGCCAAAAGCACATCTCCCGGTTTTGCTTGGCCGAGCACCTGCTGTGCAAACGCCAAATCCGGCGCCTGGTCATTCGCATAAGCCGTCGTCAGGCCTGCTTCGCTGACAAGGCTGATAGCCGGCAGTGCTCCCTGCAGGTTTTCGATGCAATACTCTGCCATTTCCGGACAGGCTTCCCGCAAACGCTTCTGCATATTTTCATCCAGCTTTCTGGGAAGCACGAACCCTTTCATCAATTCGCCCACAATATGCAAACTGTCTGAAGCGCTGCCTCCGTTGCCGCAAACCAAAAGCTTTCCCCCGTTTTGATAACAGGCGATCATCTGCTGCGCAGCCGCTTCCACCTCTGCCGCACAGCACATCAAAGCAGGATATCTCTTGGACAAATCATTCAAATGCTCTTTTGCAGAAGATTTCATGGCTTTCTCCTTCACATTTCTATCGAATCTCACCGTCTTTCAAGCGGTTCATGTTTTTAAGTATACCATTTCTCCTTTTTCTTTTCCAGCATCATCTTTTTGAAAAAGCGGAACGGTCTTCCCATCCTGCCGGAGGAAGCCGCTGTAAGCCTGAACGCGGAAAATGAATCCGCTGTTTCGGCCGCACCCTCTCCCTCTCTGTACAAAACAAGCCGTTCTCATCATAGCACACCGCATGCGGACCATTGCCGGCGCGGACCTTATCGCCGGGCTGAGGGAGCGCCGGCAAGGCGCTCCCGATGAACGGATGCGCGCGGACGGCTCCTGGCCGGCACAAGACAGAACTGCGGCCGCACGTCGCAGACTGGGAGCTAAAATGAAACACACTGCAAAAAGTGGGACCTTCCCAAAAGAAGGTCCCGCTTTTATCTCGCCGCTACGCGTTTGCAAAGGCGGAGAACGCTCTGTAAGTCATATATACATCCAGCTTGGAGACAAGTTCAAAGGGCGAATGCATGGAAAGCACCGGCACGCCGATGTCTACCACGTCGATGTCGCGGTTCGCCACATATTGGGCCACGGTTCCGCCGCCGCCGAAATCCACCTTGCCAAGCTCGCCGGTCTGCCACAGCACATCCGCCCGGTCCAGAATGTCTGTTACATAGGCCATCATTTCCGCGGAAGCGTCATTGGTGCCGTATTTGCCGCGGGAACCGGTGTATTTTGTCACCACCACACCACGGTTCAGGTACGAGGCATTTCGTTTCTCCAGCACGTCCGGGAACGTGGGGTCGAACGCCGCGTTCACATCCGCAGACAGGCATTTTGCATTTTGGAGCATCAGTTTATAGTTTGCGCCCTGTGCGTCCGCAAGATAACCCAGGAAATGGAACACAAAATCGCTCACAAGGCCGGTGGGGCCGTCGGAGCCCACCTCTTCCTTGTCTGCCAGAATGCATACCGTAGTGTATTCCGGTTCCTTCACCCCCAGCTCCGCCTGCAGCGCGGTATAGGCGCACACGCGGTCATCGTGGCCGTACGCGCCGATCATACTGCGGTCAAAGCCCACATCCGACGCCTTGACGGCCGGAACGGCCTCCAGCTCCGCGCGGGTAAAATCACGTTCGGTGATGCCGTATTTCTCGTTCAGGAGCGTCAGCGTATACAGCTTGACACGCTCTTTCAGCTCTTTGTCCGCATAAGGCAGCGAGCCGACCACGATATTCAGCTCCTCGCCCCGCAGACCGTCCGCCAGCGTGCGTTTATTCTGCTCTGCACCCAGGTGAGGCAGCAGGTCCGTCACGCAAAACACAGGGTCTCCCGCTTCCTCGCCCAGGCGGACTTCCACCTTGGTGCCGTCCTTGCGGTACACTACACCGTGCAGGGACAGCGGCGTGGCTCCCCACTGGTATTTGCGAATCCCACCGTAATAATGCGTCTTGAACAGCGCGATGTCGCTGTCCTCGTACAAAGGATTCGGTTTGAGGTCAAGACGCGGGGAATCAATGTGCGCTACCATCAAACGCACGCCCTCGTCCAGCGGGCGCTTGCCCAGCGTAGCCAGAAGCATGGCCTTGCCGCGGTTGTTGTAAAAAACCTTGTCACCGGTTTTATATGTAACGCCCGTGCGCTGCATCGGCCGATAGCCCGCCGCCAGCGCACGGCGTTCCACCTCGGCAGCCGCCTCCCGCTCAGTCTTGGCCGCGTCCAGAAACGCCTTGTAGTCCACACAGAAGCGCTCGGCCTCCGCAACCGCGTCCGGCTGTTCATCCGCAATATGCGGCTGTGTGAACGTCAGTTTTTCCTGCAATTCCTTGCCCAGGCTCTTTTTTTCTTCCATTGTTTACACTCCTTCATCCTGCGCATAAAGCGCGAGATATTTTTGATAATTTTTATTGACCTTATGCACGTACAGGTTCATCTGCTCATAGGGAAATGCCGTAAGAGTCTTTCCATCCGCAGAATATTCCGCTTTCTGCAGCAGACTGTCCACAAGCCCCATGCCGCTGTGGTACGCCGCCGCAGCAGTGGAAAAATCCCCGTCATAGCGTGCAAGGCAGGTCGCAAGCAGATATGTGCCGAAGCGGATGTTCACCGCCGGGTCGAACAGATTGTCGAAAGTAATCTCCTCGCCGGGCGCGATCTTGGATTTGATCCACAGGAACGTCTCGTCTGTGATCTGCATCAGCCCCCGTGCCCCCACCTTGGATTCCGCCTCCGGCTTGAAGCCGCTTTCAGTACGGATAATGGCATACACCTTATTCTCGTCCACTCCGTACTCTGCGGCATACTGCTGCACCAGCGCGGCATAGGTGCGTGGATATGCCATTTCCTCCACGGCGCGCACCGCGTCCTTTACGAAAAAAACACCCGCCAGGCACAGCACGACAGCCAGCACGATATAGATATTCCGGTTATGTTTTTTCTTTTGTTCCATTCGTCTCCTTTGCGAGCAGACGTTCCAGCACCGCCTGCGCCGCCGCGCGCAGATGCCGCCCGTCTCCCGTATTCGCTATGATATAATCTGCCGCAGCACGCAGTACGTCCTCCGGCGTCTGTGCCGCAAGGCGCATACGCGCCGCCTGCTTGGAAATGCCGTCCCGCAGCACGATACGGGAAACAGCTTCCCGCTCGGGCGCGGTAACGACGATGATCGCATCGCAGTATTGCTCGAATACCTCTCCCACGATGACCGCACCGTCCACAAACACGAACGGAACGCCCGTGCTTTGTGCCGCAGCCACGCCGTCCAGCAATTCCCGGATAATGGCGGGATGTGTGATATCCGTCAGCCGCCGCGTGCCCTCCGGTGTGGCAAAGGCCCGGGCCGCCAGGCAGCCCCGGTCCAGCGTGCCGTCCGGCAGAAGGATGTCCGAACCGAATGCATCGCACAACTGTGCAAGGCAAGGCCCGCCGGGACGCGTCACCTCACGTGCTGTCCGGTCCGCATCCAGCACAGGATATCCCAAAGACCCATAATAGGCCGAAACCGTGCTTTTTCCGGAGCCGGAGCGTCCTGTAATGGCAATCACCTTCATAGCCTACACCTCCACCACACGGAACGCCGCCGCGCGCAGCAAACGGTTGTAGACAGCCATAGCCACGCCCTCCTGCGCCGGGCAGCGGGCAAACACCGTTTTTGCACCGCGTGCATCCAGTTCACGCAGGGCTGAAAACAGCGCGTGCGCCTGCTCGTCCGGCTTGTCTGCGCGCCCGTATGTCACGCAGGGGCACGGCAACGCCGGCTCCTCCCCTGTAAAGCACAATGCATATACACCATCCGCGCAGTGCGATTTCATATATTCTTTATATGCATCAAAGCTGCCTTTTAGGATGGTTACGTCCGCCTTGGGCGCGTAGTGCTTATACTTCATGCCGGGAGAAGCCGCGCTTTCCCCGTCTTTCAATTTGTGCAGCACTGCGTCCGAAAGCGCCACAGTACAGCCCATTGCATCTTCCAGCTGCTCTTTGGTGATATAACCCGGACGCAGCAGCACCGGCTGTGCTCCTGCCAGAGAGATCACCGTAGACTCCACCCCCACGCTGCACGCGCCGCCGTCCAGGATCAAAGGAATCTTGCCCTCCATATCCGCCAGCACGTCTGCCGCTGTTGTGGGGCTTGGGCTGCCGGAAAGGTTTGCCGAGGGAGCCGCCAGCGGCACGCCCGCTGCGCGGATAACCGCCAGCGCCACCGGATGGCTGGGCATACGCACAGACGCCGTATCCAGCCCTGCGCACACGGAGTCCGCCACCGTTTTGCTGCGGGGCAGTATGAGCGTCAGCGGGCCGGGCCAAAACGCCTCCGCCAGCCGGTAAGCGGCGCCCGGCACTTCGCGCACCACCATAGGCAGCATGTCCAGAGATGCGATATGGGAAATGAGGGGATTATCCTGTGGACGGCCTTTGGCCGCGAATATTTTCGGCACCGCCTCATCCGAAAGGGCGTTGGCCGCAAGGCCGTACACGGTCTCGGTGGGAATGCCCACCACCTCGCCCGCCCGCAAAAGGCGCGCGGCCTCAGCGACAGACGCCGCGCCGGCTTGTTTCAAACAGGTACGCAAAATTCATTCCTCCGTGGAAGCCTTCAGCTTTTCAGCCTGATCGGCCGTTACCAACGCATCGACGACCTCATCAAGCACGCCGTTCAGGATCGTATCCAGCTTGTAGAGCGTAAGGCCGATGCGGTGGTCCGTCAAACGGCCCTGAGGATAGTTATAGGTGCGGATACGCTCGGAACGGTCTCCCGTGCCCACCTGGCTGCGGCGTTCCGCCGCAATTTTAGAATCGTGCTCGGCCTGTTTTTGCGCCAGCAGACGGCTGCGCAGCACCTTGAGCGCCTTGTCCTTATTCTTGTACTGGCTTCGCTCGTCCTGACATTCCACGACCATCCCCGTGGGCAGATGCGTGACGCGGATCGCTGATGAAGTTTTATTGATGTGCTGGCCGCCCGCGCCCGAGGAACGAAACGTGTCGATCTTCAGGTCAGCCGGGTTGATGTCGATCTCGACCTCCTCGGCTTCGGGCATTACGGCTACAGTTACGGTAGAGGTGTGTACGCGGCCCTGTGTCTCTGTCTCCGGCACGCGCTGTACGCGGTGCACGCCGCTTTCAAATTTAAGGCGGCTGTACGCCCCCTCTCCCTCGATGGAGAAGCTCACTTCCTTCATACCGCCCAGCTCTGTTTCGTTGGCGTTCAGCACCTCATATTTCCAGCCTCGCGTTTCGGCATACATCGTATACATGCGGAACAAACTGTGCGCAAACAGGGCGGCTTCTTCGCCGCCCGCGCCGCCTCGGATCTCCACAATGACACTCCGGTCATCATTTTCATCCTTGGGCAGCAGCAGGATCTTAAGCCGTTCCTCCAGAAACGCCATTTTTTCCTTGTTTTCTTCATATTCAGCCTGCGCGAGCTCTTTGAATTCAGCGTCCAGCCCGCCTTCGTCCAACATTTCCTTTGCTTCGTCAAAGGCGCCTTTTGCCGCATCATAAGCGTCGTAGGCCTCCACGATGGGCGTCAGGTTTTTATAGTCTTTCATCAGGCTGCGGTACAGCTCGTTGTTGTTGATGACGGTGGGGTCCTGCAATTGATTGTTGATCTCGTCATAACGGTTGCGCACAGCCCTGAGCTGTGTAATCATATCCATAATAAAAACGCTCTCCTCTTATCGCTGTTTCAAAACTGCTTTTGTACGGCAAAGGAAAGCGCGGCTAGAGCGGCAAAGCCTCGCGCACCACTTTTTTGATGTTTTTTTCAATTTTGCTGCGCGGCACCATGACCTCCCGTCCGCATTTGGTACAGCGGATACGGAAATCCATTCCCACGCGCAGCACAGCGAAAGTGCTGTTGCCGCAGGGATGCGGTTTTTTTGTGATGATGCTGTCGCCCACCTGAACGTCCATGCTGTTTTCTCCCGTCAAGATAACTTCCATGCGCCCGGCCGCCCATTTTGAGGGAATTCCGAGTGCTTAAATATTATATATCAAACCGTCCCGTTTAGCAAATATTCCCGCTTGTGTTCACATATATTTTACCAGTGCGCCCCTTTCCGGCCGTCCCAAACACTCTGCCCGCGGGACGGCCCTTTGCCCGGCGCGCGAATGGAAGCATGAAGGACGGTTGGAAACATGGAATATCGTGCTGAGGGAGCACAGCGCTTCCCCACAAGCTACACTCTGGACGCCCTGCGCCGCGCCATGACTGCGGGCGACATCCTGGAGAGCCGTGCGCTCTCCTTCGACAGCGAAAAGCGTCTGCATTTCCGGCTGGGCGAGATCGAAGCCATAATGCCCTACGAGGAATGCGCCGACGGTGTGCGCGAAGGCGCGGTGCGCGACATCGCGCTGATCACACGCGTGGGAAGGCCCGCGTGCTTTACGGTCATGGAGATCGACGAACAGGGGGCCGCGCCTGTGGCGCTGCTCTCACGCACACAGGCGCAGCAGCGCTGTAAAGCCGAGTATCTCGACCTGCTTCTGCCCGGCGACATCCTGCCCTGCCGGGTGACGCATCTGGAGAGCTTCGGTGCCTTTTGCGACATCGGCTGCGGGGTCCCGGCTCTTCTTCCCATCGACTGTATGTCCGTGTCCCGTATTCAAAGCCCGGCCGACCGTGTGCACGAAGGCCAGGATATCCTGTGTGCCGTAAAAAGCCGGGACACCGAAGGGCGTATTGTGCTGACGATGAAAGAGCTGCTGGGCACCTGGCTGGAAAACGCCGCCGCCTTTGCCGCCGGTGAAACAGTGGTCGGCCTGGTGCGCAGCGTGGAGCCCTACGGTGTGTTCGTAGAACTCGCCCCAAATCTCGCGGGGCTGGCCGAGGCCGCTCCGGGGCTTGACTGCGGCCAACTGGTGAGCGTATATATCAAAAGCATCATTCCCGAAAAAATGAAAATCAAGCTGGTGGTGCTGCATGCTATGCGGGACGAGACCTTCGCCTTTCCGCTGGAATACCGCCTGCACGCCGGACATATCGGGCGGTGGATATACTCCGTGCCGGGCGCGGCCCGCGTGATAGAAACGATATTCGATGGCTGAAAGCCTTGCCGCGCAGTGCTGCCTCACTGCCGCGGCGTTGTTTTTCCTCGCCTTATCCGCCGTCTTTCGCTTTACTTTTCGGCCCCGGCGCGGTATGATTAAAATAAAGTATCGCATCCTTGCACAAAGGATATCACCGGGAGGGACACCATGGCGGGAAACGCTTTTACCGCCGGCGTAAAGCCGGGCGGGCTCACTACATCCACCGAAATACGCATCCTGCTGTGCTATCTGATTCAGCACGCGGGCACGCCCCTCTCCCAGGGAGAGCTGGAGACCGCGCTGCTTGGCGAAGAGCTTGTGAATTATTTTGAACTTGCCAGCAATCTTTCGGATCTGCTGGAACAGGGCTTCGTGCGCGAGGAAAACGGGCGTTATACTATTCTGCCCGCAGGCGCGGACATCGCTGAAGCGCTGGCCGACGACGTGCCCCGCAGCGTACGGGACGCGGCCGTGCGCGCCACTCTGGCCGCGCAGCAGTTTGCACGCAAAGAGGCCCAGCATCACGCTCAGATCACGCCCGCGGCCTCCGGAACGGGTTACAATGTGCAATGCAGCATCCGCGATATGGAGAGCGACGTGTTCTCCTTCTCCCTTTACGTTCCGGATAAGCTGACGGCCAAACTGGCCCGCGCGCAGTTTATTGAAAACGGAGACGGCATCTATAAGCTGATGCTGGCTGCGCTGACGAGCAACGACGCGCTGGTTGCGGAACTTCTGAAAAAGAGCACGAATCTTTGAGCCGTGCGGCACAGGCAAAAACCGGCGGGAAAACTCCCGCCGGTTTTTGCCGCGGAACAAAAGCATGTCCTTTGACAGCCCTATATTCCCAAGCCGCCCGCAGCTTTTCCTCCTGTTCCTCCTTCCCCTATTGACAAAACCGTTCCGGCCTGTTAATATGAAGTCAACTTCATAAGAAGTAAGCTTCACATCCGGAGGAACGCATGAAAACAAAACTGAAAGAGCTGCGCACCGCCGCAGGGCTTACGCAGCAGCAGCTTGCCGACCGGACGCATGTTTCCAGCCGGACGATCATCTCCATCGAAAAAGAACAATACAGCCCCTCGCTGATGTTGGCATACCGGCTGGCACTGGTGTTCGGCGTGACCGTGGAGGAATTGTGCTGTCTTGCGGAAAACAAGAGCATGGAGGACGCTGTGTATGAAAACCTGTAAACATTTGACCTATACCCGGAAAATTCAATGGCGCATCCGCGCTCTTTGGCTGCTGCTTACCGGAATGCTCGTGTACATGGTGCTTATCGCGGAGCTTGGCGGCGGAGACTCGCGCATGATGACGCCGCTTGCCGACAAATTCAGCCGCATCGTGTTCTTCGGCGGGCTGTGCTATGTCATCGGACGTATTTGCAAAAACAAACAGCTGCTGCGAAGCAGGCAGCTTCTGCAGCAGCAGATGAAAACGGAACTGGACGAACGCAACCAGTATCTGCACGACAAAAGCGGCGGCATTGTGGCGGACATCCTGCTCGCCATCCTGCTCTTTGTCACGCTCACCGCGTCGATGTTCGACATGGCGGCTTTTTACACGGCATTTTCCGTGCTGGCCGCCGCCATCCTTCTGAAAGCTGCGGCGTACTGGTTTTACAGCCGTCAGGGCGGTGAACGCCCGCTCTGATGATCCTGGTAAACCCGGCGGCACGCTTCCGAATCCGGAAACGTGCCGCTGGGTTTTGTTTTTTCGGCTGTTCTTTATTTCCACAGTCCGAGCCGCTGTTTTAAAGCCTGGGCGGCACCTGTGCGGCCGCCTCGTCCTCAAGGCGGCGCAGCAGCGCCTGCACAGCCTGCACGGCTTTTGCAAGGGATGCTTTCTCCTTTACCGTCTTATCCCTTGCGGCGAGTTCAAAGCAGCCTTCTGCGCAGTTGTGCGGGCTGACGATCACGCGCACGGGTATGCCCAGCAGGTCCGCGTCTGCAAACATCACGCCGGCGCTCACGGTGCGGTCATCGTACAGCACCTCTACACCGTTTTTCTGCAGCGATGCGTACAATGCATCCGCCGCCGCTTTTGTTCCGGCGTCATCCGCCCGCAGGCAGCACAGATGCACCTGCCAGGGTGCGATGGCCAGCGGCCAGACGGGGCCGTGGTCGTCGTGCCGGACCTCGCACACGCATGCGGCCAAGCGGCCCACGCCGATGCCGTAGCACCCCATTACAGGCGTTTTTTCCGTACCGTCCGCATCAACATAACGCATGCCCATGGCCTGTGTATACTTGGCGCCCAGCTGAAAGATATTGCCCACCTCTACGCCGCGGGACACCCGAATGGCAGGCCTGCCGCACACCGGACACACACCGCCGTCCGGCAGCTTGGCAAAATCGTGATATTCCACCGTTCCGCAGTCCCGTTCAAGCTGCAGGCCCGTACTGTGGAATCCCTGCCGGTTTGCCCCGCAGACGAGATTGCCCGTGCCCTGCAGGGATGTGTCATACAGCACCGTCATCCCGCCGCACAGCCCCACCGGACCGATAAAGCCCGCGCAAAGGCCACTTTCCGGCGTAATAGCCGCCGGCCGGACATCGCAGCCCAGATAATTGGTCAGCTTGGTCTGGTTCGCCTCCAGGTCGCCCCGCAAAAACAACACCACATAGCTGCCATCCGTCTCCTTTTGGTATACCACAGCCTTGCAGCACTGCGCGGGTATGACATGCAAAAAGGCGCACAACGCCTCAATGGTGTGCGCGTCCGGTGTTTCCACCGTCTGCAGCGGCTGCAAAACTGCGGGCGGCTCATTGTGCGCCACACAGGCCGCAGCCTCCACATTGGCACGGTAGCCGCAGGCGCCGCACACCGCCACGGAATCCTCCCCGGCGGGCGTCAACAGCATGAATTCATGGGAAAGGCTGCCGCCCATCATACCGGAATCCGATGCAACGGAAACCACCTCCGGCAGGCCTGCCCGGGCAAAAATGCGCTCGTAGGCGCGGTGGCAGCGCGCGTAATAACGTTCCAGGTCCTGCTGGGAAGTATGAAAAGAATATGCGTCCTTCATCGTGAATTCCCGCACACGGATGAGGCCGCCGCGGGGACGGGCCTCATCGCGGAACTTGGTCTGAATCTGATAGATCATAAAGGGATACCGCGCAGCCGTCCGGCCGTATTCCCGCACGAGCTGCACAGCGGCTTCCTCGTGTGTCATGCCCAACACCATGGGAGTGCCTGTGCGGTCTTGGAAACGCAGCAGCTCGCTTCCCACGCTCACATATCGGCCCGATTCCTCCCACAGCGCGCCGGGCAGCACCACAGGCATGGACACCTCCTGTCCTCCAATCGCATCCATCTCTTCGCGGATGATCTGCTCCAGCTTGCGGGTGACGCGGCGCAAGGGCGGATACTGGGAAAAGATACCGTTTGCGACGCCTTTCATGTAACCGCCGCGCACCATCAGCGCGTGGCTTTCGATAACACAGCCCGCAGGCCGTTCCCGAAAACGTTCCCCCACCAATTTGTCCAGCTTCATATTCGGCTCCTCCTTTGTGTTCGGCCGGGCCGGACGGTTCCCGCATACTGCAAAAAACGCCCCGGGCCGGCTGGTTAACAGTCGGCTCAGGGCGAACAGAATGTCCGTGGTACCACCTGAGTTCGGGAAATATCCCGCGCTCCGCCGCACACGGCGCAAAACGCCGGATGCGTTCCCCGGGTAACGGTGGGGGACCGGCACAGCTTAATGAGGACAGGCCCGTTCGCTGCGCGGCTCAAGGAGGGGTTCCGCGGGCCTTCCGGGAGGATTCTCACCAGCCATCCTCTCTCTGCGCCATCCAGCCGCGCCTACTGTTTCCTTGTCATCGCCATCTTGCTGATTCAATTTACCGCCGCTGCGCTGCGCAAAGCCATAAAGGAACGGAAGCGCAGGCCATCGCTTCTGCGGCTGTTTCTACCAGATTATCACACCGCGGGCCGCGCGTCAAGCCTATTTGCCCTGCGTACCGCCTTCTACCACACCGCGGGCCGCGCGTCAAGCCTATTTGCCCTGCGTACCGCCTTCTACCACGCCGCGGCCCGCAAGCACATTGAAAATGGTCTTGAAAAAAATCTTCATATCCAGCACAAAGCTTACATGTGCCGCATAATAACCGTCCAGTTCCGCCTTGACGGGAATGGGCAGCTCGTCCCGGCCATTCACCTGCGCGTAACCTGTCAGGCCGGGCACCAGCGCATTTGCCCCGTATTTATCCCGCTCTGCAATCAGGTCTGCCTGATTCCAAAGCGCCGGACGCGGCCCGACGACGCTCATCTGCCCGGCCAGGATATTGAACAACTGCGGCAGTTCATCCAAACTGGTTCGCCGCAAAAAGCGCCCGCTGCGCGTGATCATCGCCTCCGGGTTCTGCAGCAGATGCGTAGGCACGTCATGAGGCGTATCGGCATACATGGAACGAAATTTAAGAATGCTGAACAGACGCTTGTCGCGGCCCACCCTTTTCTGGCGGAAAAAGACAGGTCCCTTGGAATCCAGCTTGACCCACGCCGCCAACACCAACAGCAGCGGCGAAAGCACGATGGTGCCCGCCAGTGCCAACAAAAAATCCAACACACGTTTCACAACGCTTTTATACATCGGCTGCGCTCCTTAGTCGTAGTTATTTTCCGCATGATGGAACGTCGGCACCAGATCGATCAGCGCCTGCACCAGGTTGTCGCTGTTGTTGCTGTAAGCGATCTGCTTAAGCGTGGCCAGATGGTCGAAAAAGGTATCTTTATTGAGCTTGAGCGGCGCACCGACAAAAATCTTCTTATTATCTGTCTGGCGCAGGCCTTCCTCATCCATCAGCAGCTCCTCATACAGCTTTTCGCCGGGGCGAAGGCCTGTGAACTTGATTTCGATATCGCGGTACGGGATGAAGCCCGACAGCTTGATGAGGTTTTCAGCCAGATCCAGAATTTTGACAGGGTTGCCCATATCCAGCACGAAAATATCTCCGCCGTTGCCCATGGCCCCGGCTTCCAGAACAAGACGCACCGCCTCGGGGATCGTCATAAAATAGCGCACGATGTCCGGGTGTGTAACGGTGACAGGCCCGCCCGCCGCGATCTGCTCTTTGAACAGCGGCAGAACCGAGCCGTTGGAACCAAGCACATTGCCGAAGCGCACCGCTACAAATTTGGTTTTGCTTTTCTGCGCCAGCGCCTGGACGATCATCTCGCACAGGCGTTTTGTCGCACCCATCACGTTGGTGGGATTCACCGCCTTGTCCGTCGAGATGAGAACAAAACGCCCCACACCGTATTTGTCCGCCGAAAGCGCCACATTGTAGGTGCCGAACACGTTGTTTTTGACGGCCTCCTCCGGCGCGTCCTCCATCAACGGCACATGTTTATGCGCCGCTGCATGGAACACCACGTCCGGCTGATAGCGCGCGAACAGGCGGTCCACCTTTTTGGAATCGCGCACAGAGGCGATGCATACATCCAGCTTGAGCGCACTGCCGTAGCGGCGCTTCAGCTCCTGCTGGACGGAATAGGCGCTGTTTTCATAAATATCCACAATGATGAGCCGCTTTGGCCCGCAGGCCGCGATCTGGCGGCACAGCTCCGAACCGATGGAACCGCCGCCGCCCGTCACCATCACGACCTTACCGGAGACAAGGGTGTTCGTCAGGTCTGTTAATTCAATCTGCTCACGTCCCAGCACGTCCTCCACACGCACGTCCCGCACGCGCGAAAGCACGTCCTTCCCGCCGTTGGCGATGAGCTGTACGATATCCGGCAGGATGCGCACGTTGCACTTTGTCTTGTTGCAGATGCTCAGGATGCGCCGCTTGTTTTCGTCATCCACCGTTGGGATGGCGAACAGGATGGTCTCGATCTCGCAGCGCTCCACAAGCTCCGGGATATCCTCCGTAGTTCCCATGATCTCAATGCCCATGATGGAACGCCCCACCTTTTCCGGGGCGTCGTCCACGCAGCAGATGATGTTCATTTCAGGGGATTTGTTTTTTGCAAACTCGTGCAGCAGCGTGCTGGCCGCGTCGCCCGCGCCGATGAGCAGCGTGCGGCGGTTGGCCCTTGCCCGCTTTTTCAGCGTTGTGTTCCGGTACATGCGGTACGTCAGGCGCGAGTACAGCGTCAGCGACGAGGCAAACAGTGCGCTGAGCGCATAAACGGACCGTGGCACCCCCCGTTCCTCCCACCACAGCAGCAGCGTCACCACGACAAAAATCGACACCGCGACGGCCGACGCCACACACAGGCGGAAGAACTCCACGATCTCGGCATAGCGCCACAGGCTGTCGTACATGCCCATCAGGCCGTAGACGATCTCATAGCAGCATACAAAGAAAAAACAGCTGGAGATCAGCAGGCTGTTGTATTCGGAAAACGAGGTGCGCCCCGTGATGAGCGCCCATGGCAGCATATACGACACCGTCACCACAACGACGTCGAACGCGATCAATATCTGCTTTCGGAACCGCTGTGCAAAGGCGGAAATATGGCTCAGCAAAATTTCATCACCAATCTTTATTTACATCCTGCCCTTTTGCAGGCCCGGTGGTACGCCTGCAAAGCGCGGCGTCCGGACGGCCCTGTGCGGGGCGGCGCGCGGAAACAGCCTCCGCGCCGCTTGATTCTTTCCTATTTTACACCATTTTCTCTCAATAATCAATGTTGGCATAAAATGCGCGCCGCAAACGCCGGAAAGGGCCGCGCCATGCCCGGCGCGGTTGGTGAGAGGAAATCTATTCTGTCCATAATTTATTAGAGGAATCGCCTCGAGTTTCCTCCCGGTAGAAACCGAACGAGCGATGTGCAAAACGCGCAAAGAATCCTGCATTTTTCAAAAGCGCGTCCTCCGATTCGCAAAAAATCGGACGGAATAAAGGAGCATGGGTATCCAAATATTCCCGTCTGTGCCTTCCTAGAAGAGCCGGCGCAGGGTTGTTTCCGGTGGTTTTCTGATTTTCTCTGCTTTCTCCTCTTCTCCGCTCAAGTCCCCTTTGATAAATCTGTGCCGTCCCTGTGTCCCCAAAAAGAGCAACACCTTCTCAGATGTTGCTCTCCATTTTGTTCTTCTCCCCCAAAAGGCTATTTGAGCGCCCATGTCTCTCTCATGCTCTGCTCATCTTTTCCGGCATAGCAGTAACAAGAAGCCGTACGGCGGCAATATTTCACCGTCTTTATTTCAGGCGCTTTTGCCGTTGGAGCCTTTCATAAAGAAACGCCGTCCTTGTAATTACAGCACTGTGCCATCAGATGAGACCGGTTCCTCGAAAAAATTTCCAGCTCTGTGCGGTCGTCTGCAGCTGCGCCGCTGAGGATGGTTCATTGTGAGAGTACTTATAGTCCCCTGCAGTCATTACGGCCTTCACCAACTTGCCAACTGGCGCATAAAGCTTGTGCTACCGCCGGTCGCACCGCAAGGCGCCGCATCCATGGCAATTCGGCTCCTCACACCGGACATAGCCTGTAAATTATATCATCACATTCGGCTACACCCTTAATGTGCTCACCCCTTCACCGCGCCACCGGTTACGCCAGCGATGATTTTATCCGATAAAAACAGGTACAGGAAAAACGTCGGCAAAAATACAATGACAATCGCGGCGTATAAGCCGGCATAATCGCCGGTAAAGCGCATAGAATTGATCATATTTTGCAGCCCCACGCCCAAAGAGCGGACGCTGTCGTCGGAATTGCCAAACACGAGCGCCATAAAATATTCGTTCCAGATTGTCAGGAAGTTGAAAATCGTTACGGTGATGATGCCGGGCTGCGCCATGGGGAACATAATTTTCCAAAACGCCTGATAGGGCGTACAGCCGTCGATCAGCGCCGCTTCCTCCAGTGCCGATGGCACCGAGGAAAAAAAGCTGAGCATAAAATAGACCGTATAAGGGACGGAGACCGCAACATACAGCAGTATCATGGTATACATGTGGCCGACTGCCTCCATGCGAATCAACACGCTGTACATGGGAATAACGATCATAATGCTGGGGATGCTCATGCCCACAACAAAGAGCGAACGTATGAGCCTGCGCCCCCGAAAACGTTTTTTTGCAAGGATATAGGAGGCCGGGGCACCAATCAGGATCGTAAACACACATGCGCTTGTCGCATAGACGAAGCTGTTAAAAAAGTAGCGGACAACATTGTTGTTGATCCACGCCTTGATATAATTTTCAAAGTGCAGTCCGCTCGCAAGGAGATCATTTTCAAATACCTCCCGCGTAGTGGAAAGCGAGGCGCAAATCAGCCAGCCAACCGTGAACAGACAAAATACAAACCATGCGGTCAGCAAAGCGTAAGCCGGCAGCAGTGAGAGCTGTTTTTTCCATCCCTTATCCGCTCCACAAGAGAGCGCTTCCGCTGCCTTTTTGAACCGATTCATCAATACTCATACTCGCTTTCTTTCAGGATAATGTTAAAAACGACATAAGACAGCATCACCAGCACAGTCATTACGACACAGATTGCGCAGCCGACGCCGATGTTTTTCTCCGCCATGCCTCCGGTGGCGCCATTTGTAAAAGTGATATCGTACATATAGAGCATCGGCGTCAAAAGAGCCAGGTCACTCGTTCGGCTCCACAGCTGCGACCAGACGAAAAAACCGATCGTGCTAATCGTCCAGAACATCACGCAGGTGCGGAAGCTCTCCCGGATGAGCGGCAGTGTAATCCGCCAAAATCTTGTCCACACCCCCGCGCCGTCCAAATAGGCGCTTTCGAATAAATCACTCGGAATGTTCTCAATACTTGCCATAAAGATCAGCATGAGGTATCCGATATAGCCAAAGCAATAGGCGGCCAACATGGATCCGAACATATGCGCGTTATCCGTCCAGTTGACAGACGCCAGCTTTGTAAGCCCCAGCTTGGTGAAGAGCATTGTCAGCAGGCCATATTTGTTGTTGTAAACATACAGCGACCACATATTCACCATCGCCACGGCGGAGATGACATTCGGCATATAGAGGACGGAACGGAAAAACTTTTTGCCCCAAATCCCGGAGGTGAGGATCACGGCAAACAGCAGTGAAAAAAAGATTGTGATAAGTCCACCAATGATCCAAATCTTACCGATATTCTTCAGGCTTGTGAAAAAGATGGGCGTGTGAAAGAGCGTTTTATAATTTTCAAAACCCACAGAGGCCCATCGGCTGGCCGGATCGCTGAGCTGTTTCATGCTGAAAAAGCTTTGAATCAGCGTACGCGCCACCGGATAGGCGAAGAGCAGCAGAAAACAGATCACGGCGGGAAACAGTCCGATTAATATAAATTTACGGGTTGACCGATTCAAGCGGACACCTTCCTTCCAATAACATCGCGCTTCAAGAAGCTGTCTTGGAAAAGTCTTCAAGAGGGCGCACAAGATAAAAAAATAGAGGAGTAGGCGCAAACCGAAGCGGCCTGCGCCTACCGGAGCATTCAGCGGAAAATATTACTCATTGTCCGTCCACCATATGCTGGACAAACTCCTCCGCAGTGCAGCTGCCGCCGATGAGCTGATGGAAGTATGTGTCGCTCAGGATGCTGACTTCCGAATTGGCGCTCCACACCATATATCGGAATGTATCCACCGCGTCATTGAAGATGTTCTGCGCATCCGCCAGCATCGCGGGCCATTCCACGCCGTCTACGAGTGGGAGACACATGGCTTTGTCTGCCAGCTCTTGGCAGGTCTCCTTGTCCGTCATATACTTCAGCAGCAGAACGGCGCCCTCAGGATCCTCTGTGTTAGGGGACACGGCCAGTTCGCAGCAGCCCATCTGAGGGATGCGGTATTCGCCGTCGTTCATAGCGGGCATATACATCATACCCCACTCAAAATCGGGCCCGGCAATCGAGGATACTTCGTTCGGCAGCCAGGAGGAGTTCAGATACATGGCCGCCGTACCCAGCGCGAGCTCGGTGTTTTGCGCCGCGGGGAACTGGTTCCCGCCTACTGTACTGGAAAAATAGCCCAGCTTGGTGAATTCCTCCCATTTCTGCATCACGTCCAGCACCGCCGGATCATTCCATGCCTCACCTGTTGCCGTGCCCAACGCGCTGGCTGCGTCATTGCCCATGCACAGGCCCAGTTGCTGCATATACAGCAGGGTGACATAGGCGTCATCTACCGTCATCGGGTCGTAGCCGGCCGCCTTGAGCTTCGCGCAGATATCCAGGAATTCTTCCCAAGTCGTGGGCAGCGTATCGATACCGGCATTCCGGAAGATGGCCTTGTTGTAATAAATACATGTCACGAACGGCTGATAGGGTACTGCATACCAATGGCCATCGCCAGCCGGAGAAACCGATGACTGCCACATACCGTAGACCGGAAGGATATCGTCCTTCATACCACACGCCTCTGCGAGAGCGTCGATATCCAGTGCATTTTCCGGGGCAAGCAACGCAGCGTCCGCGTCATAGACATCTACTTCGCCGGCATCGATGGCAACCCCCACGGTTTTATTGATGTCGCGGCCAATCCACTGTACATTTACCGCATATCCCGTGTCCGTCTCAAAACGCTCGATCGTATGCTTAAGCACCTCGGCCTGCACTTCGGATTCCGTCCAGCAGGCGTAATAGGTAAGCGTCTTTTCCCCCGCCGGTACCGAGGCCGCGGGAGCGGAAGTGTCCGGTGTGCCTGTCGAATTCACTTCCTCCGATCCGGAAGCAGCGCTGCATGCGGTCAGGAGCATCACTGCGGCAAGCACAACGGATGTGATGGATAAATGTTTTTTCATAATTTTCCTCCTTTTGGTTTGTTCAATCCAGCGATGCGCATACGGGCTGCGCGCCGCGTAATTGCTCAATAATCGTCCTTGGCTTGATTTTCCGGGTGGACAGCAATAAAATAGAATCAAATATAGAAAGGATATCCCCAATTATAGGATTTTTTGCGCAAAAACAATTTTTATGTGCGAGGGAGATGTTCGATTGTGTCGTCAGCGGAATTTGTTTCACAATTCGTAGACGAGGGACTCGGGCTGCTGGCGGATGATTTCACGCTTAAATATCATGCGCGAAATCATCTTCACTACCACAATTGCGTCGAGATTGGCCTGTGCACCAGCGGTAGCGGCGTCTGTTTTGTTAAAGAGGAAACGATCCCCTTCATTCAAGGGCAGACCACCTTTATCCGGCCTGGGGAGGTACATATTTTTCAAAGTTCCAACCGCCAACCCAGCACATGGTTCTTTCTGTATGTCTCTCAAAAGCTGCTGCAAGGTGTGACGCTCCCGGTCAGCGGCGTATACAAAAACGCGCATACTGAAAAAGTGCTGAGCGTTCTGAGGGAGCATCTGCAGAGTCCCTGTCCCGAGCCGTCCGCGGTGCATCACCTGGTCGGCGCGCTGCCGGGCCTTCTGGGGCCGGGAAAACTTGAACCGACCTTCGAAGAAAACGATCGGCAGATGGAAAAGATCGCGCCCGCACTGGAATATATCTCACTGCATTATGACGAAAAACTCAATATCAATAAGCTGGCATCCCTGTGTTATCTGAGCGAATCGTTCTTTCGTCTGTGCTTTCGGAAGGCAATAAAGGATACTCCGCACGCCTATCTCACGCGGGTGCGCCTGGCGTATGCAAAAGGCCTGCTTCTCTCGACAAAATATCCGATTCTGAAAATCAGCCAGATGTCCGGCTTTGAATCTCTTTCCTCTTTCAACCGCAGTTTTCGCGCAGCCAACAATATGACGCCACGGGAATACCGCAGCCAGAACCTCGTGCGGGGGGAACCGGACACCGAAGAGTAATATAAATCGCATCGTCGCGTATCAGAAATACGAGTGCTCTCTTTGGACCCCATCGGTGTGAACACGGCGTCACCCCTTCAGAAATACGCGCTGCACGGCTTCCAAATACTGATATCCCGTGCGGTCATCCGGCTGCAGATAGCTGCCCTCAGTCCATTCGTTCCAGCTGTTGACGGTGATGAGCTTCGCGGGCAGCGGATGCGCATCGATAAATTGCTTTGCCATGCGCAACGCCGTCTCAAACAGCTGCGGCGTATTGTTTCTTGTAACGCCGAAGCGGCGTCCGGTTGCAAAGCGCGGGCTGTTGTCCCAGCCCACGGAGACTTGGGGGAAATACGGCAGCCCGAACCGGGCATTCCACTCTTCCCACAAAGCGGGCATCTCGGAACAGATCTCCCGGTATTCCCGGTCAATGTCGGTAAGTTCACCGAACTGGTAACTTGTGATCGAATCAAAGCCCATCCGCTTTGCGGCTTCAATCCCGGGCGTAAGAACGCCGTCGGTGCGCGCCAGCTTGAATTGCAGATGCAGGCCATTCAGTCCGGCCCGGACACACTTCTCTCGAAATTCCGTTAAACATACCGCCGTATTGGAAACACCGCCCAGCCCCTTAACCAGATTCTCCGGATCATAGACCATCAGGACGGGTTTTTCATCGATTCTATAATAGCTGGGGTGACGAAAATATTTTTCGATTATCATGTCACACACATGGGAAAAGGCCTCACGGTCCACAGCGCCCAGCCACAGAGGATCCAGCCACATATCGCTTTCCGAAAGGCGCTTATCCCATACGTGGCACGCATCATGGTTTGACCACATCAGCATGAACCGCACACGGTCGTTGTTGCGTGCCTTCAGATAGCCTCGCTCCAGACATTGGTTCAAAAAAGGCCTCTGGTCGAACCAGTACCAATCATAAATAAAAACATTGACGCCGTAATCGGCCGCCGCGTCGATCTCCATCTCCATCACGCGGGGATCGGCTTCGTCCACATAACCCCACAGCGGCCGGCGCGGCCATGTATCCTTGGGAATTTTGGCCTTGCAGCTGCGCACGGATTGCCACTCGCCCATCCCCTCCGGCCAAAAGAGGTGCGCACGCGGTTCAGTGCCGGTATACGCGGGCCAAATATAGGCGGCAATGTCGTATGGGTGTTTCATATCGTATCCCTCTTGTTCCTTATTTTTTATCATTATAAAGCAATTTTTACATAATTTCTATTCAAAACAGCTTGAAAACCGAGCAAAAACGATTCTATCGTGCAAATTTTTTAAAACAGACCGGCAGTCGCTCTGTTCTTGGAAACCCCAGAGCGGGCCTTCGGCTTGTCGGGAATTCCTCGTGAAAAGCAGCCGTCGGAGAAGAACACAAAAACGGAATGCCGATCAGTTTGATAAATTTGTTCTGTCCTGCGTACCAAAAAAAGAGCAACACCTTCTCAGATGTTGCTCTCCGTTTCGTTCTTTTCCCCAAAAAGGCTATTTGAGCGCCCATGTTTTTCTCCTTCTCTGCTCATCTTTTCCGACGCGGTAATTACGAGACGGCATGAGGGCGATCTCTTCACGACCTTTTTGGATATGTCTGCCAACTTTTCGGACAATATAGATTGCATTTTAACAGCGGCCCTGTGGAAAAATATTATAAAATAATGCAGATAAGCCCCGAACAGCCTTCGTTGATAACGCGCTCAATGGTCTCCTGCAGGCGTGTGCGCGCTTCGGAGGGCATATGCAGCAGCTTGTTCTGCAGCCCCTCGTTGACAAGCTCATGCAGGCTCTTGCCGAAGATATTGCTCTGCCATATCTTGCCCGGGTCCTCCTCGAAATCAGCAAGCAGGCTCTTGACAAGCTCTTCCGACTGGCGTTCGCTGCCCACGATGGGCGCGACCTCTGTGGATATCTCGGTCCGTATCATATTGATGGACGGCGCGCTGGCCCGCAGGCGTACGCCGTATCGTCCGCCCTGATGGACGATCTCCGGCTCTTCCAGCGTCAGCTCGTCGATGCCCGGCATCACAATGCCATAGCCCGTGGCGTTCACCTCGTCCAGCGCGCTTTTGATCTTTTCGTACTGCGTTTTGATGCGCGCCAGATTGATGATGCACGGCATGAGGCTTGCTTCGTCGCATATCTCAAGCCCCGTTGTCTCTCCCAACACTTTGTAAAAGATATCGTCCTGCAGCTCCAGCGCCATAGTGGCGCAGCCCGTGCCCAGGTCTATGAACTTCATCTTGCTGGTCTTGACATATGGACACTCCACGGTCCGCGGCGAGGATGCGATGTCCTTCATCACGCTGGCGCCCGCCGCAAACTCCTGTACCGCTGTATATACAGCCTCCTGCAGCCAATGTCCGTGATCCAGCATCGTGACCCATTTGGGCATCGAAAACGCGATCTCCTTGAGCGGGAACTCAAACAGCACGTTCTTGAGGATCTCGGTGATGGTCTCCTCCGTCAGCTCCACACAGCTCACGGGCATGACGGTACGGCCGTATTTTTTGCTCAGCTCCTCGGCCAGAGTCATGCTCTCCAGCGACTCCGGCGCGACGCAGTTGAGCAGAATGATAAACGGCTTCTGGATGGCCTCCAGCTCCTGAATGACGCGTTCTTCGGCCTTCTCGTAGCCGCTGCGGGGGATATCGCTGATGGAACCGTCCGTGGTGACGACAAGGCCGATGGTGGAATGCTCACAGATGACCTTTCTCGTGCCGGTTTCCGCCGCTACATCGAAAGGGACCTCTTCGTCGAACCAGGGGCTTTTCACCATGCGGGGCTTTTCATTTTCCTCGTGACCCATGGCGCCGGGCACCATGTAGCCCACGCAGTCGATGAGACGTGTGCGGAAGGAGGCGCCGTCCTCAAGGTCGATGGAGACCGCCTGTTCGGGCACGAATTTCGGCTCGGTCGTCATGATGGTTCGCCCGGCGGCGGATTGCGGCAGTTCATCGCGCGCCCGCTGGCTGAACGCCTCGCTCTGGATCTCAGGCAGCACCATCAGTTCCATAAAGCGTTTGATGAAAGTGCTTTTGCCCGTGCGCACCGGCCCGACGACGCCGATGTAGATGTCGCCGCCTGTACGAGTGGCGATGTCTGTATAAAGATTGCAATGATCCATCCTGTTTTCTCCCCTCTCCTCAAGTAGCCGACGGTATCAGCAGGCGCTGCGGCGCTTCCAGGATGCCCGAGCCGGTATCGTTCGCGGCCGCAATAGACTCCGGCGAAGCCGCATACCGCTTTGCGATATCGAACATATCCTCGCCTGCCTGTGCAAAATAGATGCGCAGAGCGATATCCCCGTCGTCCCGCACCAGCGGCGACGTGCACTGCACGTCGGCCAGCACCGTCTGTGTGGAGCGGAAGCTGACGATGCCCCGCACCGTCAAAACAATAGCCGCGCTGGTGTCGTCCCCCACCTTGCGGGCCGAAACGCTGCCCACCGACGGATAGCACTGGGCGATCACGTCCGCCGCAGGCCGCGGATAACGGCGCGGCAGCGTATATTCACACACCTTGTCGTAGCAGTCTATCTCTTCCAGCGCATTGATGCACAGCAGATGCGCCATCACACGGCCGCGCAGCACCGCCTCGCCGTCCTGTTCGATGACCTCCATAGGCAGCGGCGTCGCCATCACATCAATGATGCGCGCGTTCTCGTCCGGCAGTTGGCCTGTGGTGACAGCCTCCACCTGCTGGGTAAACACGTCGGCAACCTCCTCCAGCGCCACCTGCTGCTGCGTGAGCACGGTCTCGCTTTCGGTGGAAAACGCGTCGCTTACCGCCATGTATTCCACCGGGCGGTACACCTTGACGTACAGCGCTGCCGTGGCGGAGATGGTGTTCTCACCCTCATCCTCGCCGGAGCCTCCCGTGATGGTGCAGCCTGTGGGCTGCACCACTGCAAAACACTGGCAGTCCTCGGCCGCGCCCTCTACATCCAGTATCTCATTGAAAGGTATCTGCCGCGTGGTGTGTACCAGTGTGTGGCCGGGAGCCGTGCGGTATACCACCTCCGCGCGGATCTCGCCTTTGAGCACCGCCTTTCCGGAAACGAGCTTTACCTCGTTCACTGCGCCGGTGCACTGGGTACTGAGCACCATCTCCGGAGGCGCGTCAAACGCAATGCTTTCCTCAGCCGTGATAAGTTTTTCCTGCGATCCCACCGTCTTGCTGCCCGTGAGCGACGTTGTGCGCTGCTGGATGCCGCCGCCGGCCAGCGCGGTAATTACCTCCCCTTGTGCCTCGGCCACAGCCTCGATGGACAGAGCGAACGCGCCCCGGACGTCCACGCGTCGCTGGTTGACCGCCCGGCAGTTCACATACTCCGTCTCTCCCGAGACAAGCACGGTCGCCGGGCCCCAGCTTCCCGGCTTCACATCCACCTGTTTTGTGAACGGCAGCTTTTGTTCCGCCTGACACAGACTTTCGTCCCCTTCGGACTGGTAATATACCACGCACCGCAAATAACCGTCTACCGTGAGCCTGCCCGCCGTGACCTGCTTTTGCAGCACCACAAGATAAACAAAGCACTTGACGATCTTGAACACCTGCGGCAGGTAGTCCGGGATGAGCATTTCGGTCTCCACCGGGAGTTCCAGTTTTGTATCGCAGATGCTTTCCGCCGCGGTGACGGTATCTTTGTACACCTTTAATTCCATACGGCCTCGTCGCCCCTTTCGCTGTTCTAACTCATCTATATGAAGCGGTGCGGCGATGTATGCAAAAAAAACAAAAACGCCCGGTGCGCGGCACAGCGGAAAGCATGCGCTTTTCCGTGGCCGCCCACCGGGCGTTTCCATCCCGCGCGCCACCCGTTTTCCGGAGGCGCGCCTGCATGGGTTCAGCTTTTTTTAATCTTGAAGATCGCCCTCAAAATACCGGACAGGCACTTCGGGCTTTTCCATACCACAACTTGCATCTCGGCACCTCGCTTTCCCCCGCATTGGGGCGCGGGTGCGGGCGCACCCGAACTCCCCTGCATTACTATATACAAAACAGGGGCAAAATGTTACCCGCGCGGCGGCTCCTTTCGCGAGAGCACCAGATAGATCATGCCCGCGGAAAACCGGAGCGTTGCCGTTTCGGCGGCGAACTCGTTGCTCACGCCGATGGGGAACGCATGTGTGAGCGTATAATCGTGCAGCGGATATTTCAGCCCCTCCAGCGTAACACCAGGCGCCTGCTCCCCGGCGCTGAAAATGGAGAAATACCACCCCGGCCGCGCCTGGATGCGGTGTGTGCCCGGCAAAAGGGCGGTCACCTCATTGTCCGTATCCGCCAGTGTCGCACACACTCCGTTTTTTGCCAAAAACACCAGCGTTTGCAGGTTGGCCAGCGTATGGTCCAGCCGCGCGCCTCCCAAACCGCCCACGATAACGACATCCGTCGCGCCCAGCTCCAGCGCCTTGCGGGCGGCGTAATAGGTATCGGTATCATCCTTTTCCGCCGGGAGGAACACCGTCTTTGCACCGGCCTCCGGACGCGGCGCACTGTCGTAATCGCCCAACAGAAGATCCGGCTCCACACCAACGCGGCAGGCATTTTCATAGCCCGCGTCGGCGGCAATGACATAGTCTGCGTCCGCCCACCAGCTGTGCAGCTCCGGCGCCGCCGGCAGGCCTGCAAAGATCACACATTTCATGCCTGCTTTCTTCCTTTCCATCTGCGTGCTGCACACAGGAAAGGAGCGGCAGATCACATCTGCCACTCCTTGACTTCTTTCGCCTCGTTGTACAGCGTCACATAGCTTTCATAACGCGTTTTGTCGATCTCTCCCGCTTCCAGCGCCGCGCGCACAGCGCAGCCCTTTTCCACGGTGTGAGAACAGCCTGTGAATTTACATTGGCCGAAGTAGCGCTCCACCTCGGGAAACGCAAACTGCAGGTTTTCTTTCGGAATGTACGCGGCCCGCTCCATCTCCAAGCTGGCAAAGCCCGGTGTGTCGGCCACAAGGCCGCCGCAGCTTTCGTAAAGCACCACCTCACGGGTGGTATGGCGGCCGCGGCCCAGCTTCTGGCTGATTTCTCCTGTTTCCAGCTCGTGCCCGGGCAGCAGGGCGCTGAGCAATGTGGATTTGCCCACCCCGGAGTTGCCGCAGAACACGCTCAGCCTGCCGTCAAGCCGGGCGCGCACCGCGTCCAGCCCCTCGCCTGTCCCGGCGTTCACACACAGCACGGGAATATCCGAATGGGCATAACAGGCAGCCAACGGCTGCGCGTCCTGGAGATCTGTTTTTGTAATGACGAGCACAGGCTGTGCCCCCTTATCCACCGCAATGGCGGACAGCTTGTCGATGACCAGCGTACTGGGCACCGGCTGCACCGTGCTCACCACAATGAAAAACTGATCTACATTTGCCACAGGGGGCCGGACGAACACATTTTTACGCGGCAGGATATCCGCGATGACGGGCGCGCCTCCGTCCGTTTCCAGACGGACGATATCTCCCGCCACCGGCGTGATGCGCTTTTTGCGGAAGATTCCTTTCGGCTTGCATTCCACAAGCGAACCGCCCGTCTTCACATAATAAAACCCGCCGATGCCCTTTACGATATAGTTGTCAAACATCCGCAGCACCTCGCGCCGTTACGGCAGTGTCCCGTCGGACGGTACCGGCGGCGCCGTTGAGCCGGAAGTCACAGGCGGCTGCTCCGAGCTGGAATGCGGCGGCTCCGTTGAGCTGGATGCCGATGTCTCCGAGCTGGAGGACGGCGGCGTTGAACTGGACGGAGGCGTTTCCGAACCGGATGACGGCGGCGGCGAGCTGGAACTCGACGATTCCTCCGAATCGGATTCCGATTCAGGAGGTGCCGGAGGCGGTGCCACCACGGGCGGCGGACCGGATGAAACGGTGACCGTTACCACCGTACCGCGCATCACCATAGCGCCCGCGTTCGGAGATTGAGCGATCACCGTGCCTGCCGGAGACGCATCCTCTACCGTAATGACCCGCATTGCCAGGCCGCGCTGTGTCAGGCGGAGGCTCGCCTGCTGTTCCGACGTAGAACCGATGCAGGCAGGGACAGTAACATAAGACACTTCTGTGCTGTCACGGCGGATATACAACGTCACCGTGGTGCCTGCCTTGACCACACTGCCCGCGGCAGGGTCTGTGCGCACAACACAGTCCACCGGAACATCCGTGGTCTCTTCGGGCTTGATGAGCAGCGTCAGGTTCAGCGCACGCAGCTTTTCCCGTGCAGTATCTTTGTTCCAGCCCGCAAGTTCCGGAACGGTCACCATTTCAACGCCCTTGCTCACTTTTGCCACAATGCGGGATCCCTCTTTCACCTGGCGCGGCGCACGGGGATTCTGGTCCACGATCTCCCCCACCGGCGCCTCATCGTCAAATACTTCTTCTTTTTCCAGTACAAAGCCGCTGTACGCCGCGTCGTCTTTCACGTCTGTCCAGCGCGTACCGATCAGGTTCGGCAGTTCCGCATCTTCTTTCACGTCAAACAGGCCGTTTTCGGAAGTGCTGAACATCCAGTAGATCGAAACGGCGGAGCATATCACCACCGCCAGTGTCAAGAGCGAAATATAAAACAGTGCGTAATGCCGTCTCTTCTGTTTGCGTGCCTTTTGATGCGGCACAGCTTTCTGCTCGGCGGCCGGCTGCGCATGATATGCGGCCTCCGGTGCGGCGGAAAGCTCCGGAAGCCCTTCCGGCTCGTCCGGCAGCTCCAACTCTCCACCGGCATCTGCGTCCGCCTTTCCGGCGTCCTCCGCATCCTCCGAAGCGACAGGGACCTGTTCCGCCGGCGCGGCATTCTCTTTGCCTTCGGAAGCCTCCCCGGCCTGTACGTCCGCTCCCTCTTCAATTTCCGGAGCATTCGGCTTTGCAGCTGTTTTCCGCGGCGCTTCTTCTTTCGTTTGCGGCGCAGCGGCCCCACCAGCGTTATCCTGCGCCGCATCGCCGCTGCTTTCTGTTTCCGAAGCGCCGCTGGACATGCTCAAAGTCTCCCCGGTCAAAGCATTGTTTTCCGGCGCCGGCACCTGTGTGCTTTTCCCTTTTGCAGTTGCTTCCGTGTGCTCCGGTGTCTCGAGGAAGGGCTGCACGCCGTCCGCCTGCTGGATTTCTTCCTGCGGCGTTTTCTTTCTGGAAGCGGCTGCCGACGCCTGTACGTTTCCATGTTCCGCGTTTTTTGCCGCTTTGCCTTTCTTTTTTGCCTGCCTTCTTGATGCCACTGTTCTTTTTCCCCCGCTGATCAATCAATTAAACCGGGAGCGCGCGAAACGCGCTCCCGGCGCCTGAATGCAATAACGGCTCAGTCGCCCTCGCCCGACGGCGCGGACTGGGAAGGGTCCGGCGGTGTGGACGAAGGATCGTCCGGCTTTTTATAGTTGCCTCCAAACGTGCCGAAATCCAAGTCTCCGCTGCCGCCCGGAGCAAAATCAACAGCCTGCTCCGCCGTCGTACCGTCCGGCTTCTGCAGCGTGATCGTGCCCGTGCCCGTCGAAGTGACGGACCATTGATAGCTGGACGCCTGGCCCGCCGTGGGTGACCAGGGCTGTGGGTTGCCGCCGTTCAGCAGCAGCGTATAAGTGCCGCCCTCGTTGGTTTCATCCACAGCGATGTGCACATAGATCGTGCGCTCCTGCGCGCCCTTGGACACAACGATCGATACAGGGTCGTTCCATTTGGCGGGCGTGCCGCTGACCGGGTTTTGGGAGATGACGGCTCCCGCCGGTACGGTGTCGCTGTATTCCTCAGAATAACCGCCAAGCACAAGCTTCGCACTCCGGATCAGGTCCTGTGCCTCGCTCAGAGACGCCACACCCACAAGGTTCGGCACCGTAGTGCTCTTGTCCACCTCTTCCTGGCTGATGTAGACCGTGACGCTGCTGTTTTCCGTGTTCGCCTCCACCTGCGTACCGGAGACCGGGTCCGTGCGCAGGACGACGCCGCTCGCCTGTCCCTTGGGGACCGTTTCAGTCTTAAAAGTAGGCATCAGGCCTTTTTCCTTACAGGCGTTCAGCGCTTCGGCGCGGGACATACCGGAAAGGTCCGGCATCGTGACGATCTCCACGCCTCTGCTGATGGTGAGCGTGATCTTCGCGTTTTCCTTCACGCGCTTAGGGTCGGAAGCCGTCTGCGCACGCGGGTACTGGTCGCATACGACACCAGCCGCGTACTCTGTATTATATTCCTCTTCCGTCTGAAAAATGAATTTTGAATCCGGATATTTTTCCTGGATCTCCGCCTGCGTCAGGCCGATGAAGTTGGGCAGGTCCACATCCATACTCTGGCTGAACATACCGTTGCCCTCATATTTAAAGATGAGGAACACCAGGATCGCCGCGCCAATGAGAAATGCCGCCGCCATTCCCGCAAGAATGGGCAGCGCCAGCCGCTTCTTGGTTTTTGTGCCGCCGCGGGCGGCAGGCCGCGCGCCTGTTCGGGGACGCTGCTGGCCTCCAGACTGTTTCGTAGCCGTTTTGTTCACCACTTTGTCGATGTACCGTGTGGGCGCTGTGTCCGTAAGGTACTGGTATTCAAACTTCACACTGGGGTTGCGCTTGAACTCGTCGATGTCCGCCAGCATGGCCTGAGCGGAAGGATAACGTTCCCTCGGTTCCTTGGCCATGGCACGCTCGGTGATGGCCGCCAGCGCCTCGGGCACCGCGGGGTTCAGCTCCCGCAGGGGCGTGGCCGTATCCGCGATCTGTTTAATGGCCACGGACACCGGACTGTCGGATTCAAACGGCAGCTTTCCCGAAAGCATCTCGTACATCATCACGCCCACAGAATAGATGTCCGCCTTTGCGTCGGTGGTATCGCCCTTCGCCTGTTCAGGACTGATGTAATGCACCGAGCCGATGGCCTTATCGGTCATCGTCTGGTTCTCGCTGCGGGAAAAGCGGGCGATGCCGAAGTCCATCACCTTGATGGTGCTGTCCGCCAGCAGCATGATGTTCTGCGGCTTGATGTCCCGGTGTACGATGCCCTTCTCATGGGCGTGCTGCAGCGCCGCCAGAACCTGTGTGATGAAGTGCAGCGTCTCTTTATACGTCAAAGGCTGGGCGCGGTACTCCATATATTCTTTCAGCGTGATGCCGTCGATATACTCCATCACGATAAATTGGAGCTTGTCCGTCACGCTGACATCGTATACCTTTACGATATTGGGATGATCCAGCACCGAAATCGCCTTGGATTCGTTTTTAAACCGCCGCACAAGATCCTCGTTGCCGCGGCATTCCTCCCGCAGGATCTTCACCGCCACAAGGCGGTTTTCCAAAAGGTCGGTGGCTTTGTAGACGTTGGCCATGCCGCCGGAGCCGATCAGCTCCTCCAGTTGGTAACGGCCGTCCAGTTTTTTCCCGATCAAATTATCCATTGTTCTCCTCCACTGCCTCTACTTGCATCAGCAGGACCGTAATGTTGTCAAGGCCGCCGCCCTCCAGCGCCTTCTGCACCAGCGCGTCCGCCGCCTCATAAAAAGGCGTGCGCGCCAGCGTTTCCTCGATCTGCGGCACAGAAACGCAGTTGCTCAGCCCGTCGCTGCACAGCAGCAGGATGTCCCGGGGGCTCACTTCTTTTTCGCCGAAATCCGCCTCCACATCCCGTCCCACGCCCAAAGCGCGGGTGATGAGGTTCTTGCGCGGATGATTCTGAGCTTCCTCCTCCGTCAGCGCGCCCTGCTCCACCATCTCCTGCACCATGGAATGGTCTTTTGTAAGCTGAAGCAGCTTGTTGTTGCGGAACAGATAAATGCGGGAATCGCCCACATGCACATACTGCGCAAGGCCTCCGCGCACCAGCGCGCATACAACAGTGGTGCCCATGCCGCTGAGCGAAGGCGTGCCCCGCGCCTTTTCATAGACGCTGCGGTTGGCCTGCTCCACGGCGCTTTCCAGCAGTGCGCGTCCGGCCTGCGGGGTGTGCGCCTCGTCAATACCCGCCTCGATGGCCTGCTGCAGCGCATCCACCGCCATGGTGCTGGCCAAGCGGCCGCCGCGCGCACCGCCCATACCGTCGCACACGGCACCCCAAACAGCGTCGTCCGGGCGGCGCCCCCCCCGGTAGCTGTCCTGGTTTTCGCTGCGCTGGCTGCCGATATCTGTTTTAGCGACAAGCTTCATGCGGTCGTTCCTCCTTTTGCCTCGCGGCGCAGCTGGCCGCAGGCGGCGCTGATGTCGGTGCCCAGGCGGCGGCGCACGGTGGCGTTGACGCCCAGCTCCGTCAGGAGCGTTTGAAAACGTTTGACGTTGGCGGCATCCGTAGCGGAATACGGCGAGCCGTCCACGGGATTGATGGGAATAAGGTTCACGTGCGCACCCATGCCCTTGATGAGCTGTGCCAGCCTGCGGGCCGTCTGCGGGCTGTCGTTCACGCCGTTCACCATTGAATACTCAAAGCTGACGCGGCGGCCGGTCTCCTGCTGGTAGTCCCGGCAGGCCCGGATGAGCTGTTCCACGGGATACACATCGTTGACCGGCATCATCGAACTGCGCATTTCATCCGTGGGCGCATGCAGCGAGACCGAAAGCGTCAGGCCAAGATGCCGTTCGGCCAGCTTGTAGATCATCGGCACGAGGCCGCAGGTTGAAAGGCTGATGTTGCGCATGCCGATGTTCACGCCATTCGGCGAAGAGATGATGGACAGGAAGTCCATGACATGATCAAAATTATCGAGCGGTTCGCCAATGCCCATGAGCACGATATGGGAAACGCGTTCTCCGGTATCCCGGGCAGCGGCGTATACCTCGTTTGCGATCTCACCCGCCGTGAGGTTGCGCACACGCCCGCCCTGCGTGGAAGCGCAGAAGCGGCAGCCC
>OFOU01000274.1_pt1 | contig 47654 bp, 48 predicted proteins | sample 1542061 | NCBI WGS metagenome assembly OFOU01 (sample SAMN04209239, study PRJEB22552) | human gut metagenome | biome: gut; material: feces | host: Homo sapiens | place: USA: Oklahoma
TCTAATATTCTTCTCCAAATTCCATTTTAGCTGATATTTGGGAAAGAAAAAATAAATTACAATTTATACTTACCAACCAATTATTCTATTTGAATCTAATTTTTCCAATTGGTTATTTATCTCTGAAGTTCCAATATCTAAAACCTTATTTATCATCTCATTTTTCCCCATTACAAATCTCTCAGGTTCACTTACAGGAAATCTATACATATCTCTTGGTAAAATTCTCAAAGGGCAGTATCTTGTCCAAGCTACCTCATCAACATATCTAATTGTTTTACTATCACTTGCTATCTCTCTATTTCCCTTTTTCTCACTTAAAATATATGATAACCCATACTCAGCAACGGTTGTTTTAACATATCTCTCATATCTATAAAAAATCTCTACTTCATACTCCTCTTGAACTGGAACATACTTTACCTTCTCCACAACCTGTCCATTAACTACCTCTTCAACTACAACTCTCTTTATAACAGTTCTTGTTCTAGTTTCAAAATAACTATCTATTCCACTAAACATTTGAACAGTAGGTGGAATATATTTAAAGTTTTCTAAATCTATTTTTAGATCAAGATTTGCCCTCTCTCTATTCACAGAAAATAGTGGATAGGATTTAATATCATTTTGAACAGCTGTTCTAAATCTACTGAAAAATTGATCATTAACTCTACTTCTAGAGATCTCTAAATTAAATCTTCCCTCAGCATTTTTTCTACTTTCATTATACCTGTTTAAAATATCCTTTCTATTATCTACATTATATTTTTTAGCCTCACTATAGAACCCAAATTTTCTAAGTTTATCTTCATAGTTAGTAGCTAAGAAATTGTTTCCAATCTTATAGAAACTATCTGAAGTCTCTCTCTTTATTGAAGTTTGCTCCTCAAAAGGTGGCTTTATTATAGCTATCTGATTTTTACTAGCCTCTGGCAAAGCATAATATGTCTCTTGTACCCTTAAAAGATTTAAAAGGGCTTTAGTATAACCTTCGATGTCTCTATCTTTAGTTCTCTCAATATTGCCATAATATTTTCTCTCACCTTCTGGATAAATTAATTCAAAAGCATCTAATGTTCTTCTATCATTGGGATCATTTTTCAATATCTCCAATAAACTATACAAAGATTTTGTATAATCCCCTTTTTCAGCAATTTTATAGGCATCTCTCACTTGAAAATAGCTACAACTACTTAAAATTAATATTAAAGTTAAAAGAAAAATTATTTTTCTCTTCATCTTCCCTCCTTATTTCAAAGTTTCTTTCTGTTTTTTCCTTTGAATTTTCTCTATATTTTTCAATTGTATTTTCCAAGGAATAAATCTATTTAGATAATATAGAATCTTGTTTACCTTCCCAGGAATTGAAAGATTTTTTCCTGAAATATAATCTCTATAACATTGATTGGCTACCTCTTCTGGAGTGGTTACATAGAGTTTTTTTGCCCCTTCTATCTCCCTGTTCATTCCCTTAAAATTAGTTGCTGTTGGTCCAGGGCATAACAACATTATCTTTATATTTTTCCCCTTGCTTTCTTCTATCAAACCAAAAGTCAAACTATTTACATAAGCTTTTGTAGCATAGTAACCACACATTAGAGGTCCTCCAACTTGAAAACCAGCAGTAGATGAGATATTGATTATCCCTCCCTCTTTTCTCTCTAACATCTTTTTATAAAAATACTTAGTCAATGTCAAAAGAGCTTGAATATTGATATCTATCATTCTTTGCTCTTCAATCATTGATATATTTTCAAACTCCCCAATCTCTCCTATACCAGCTCCATTGATCAACAGGTTAATTTCTATATTTTCAATCTCTTGTAAAAATTTTTTAATCTCCTCTTCCTTTTCAATATTCCTACTATATATCTTTATCTTATCCCCATATTTTAATTTTAACTCTTCCAATATTTTTTTATTTCGTCCAACAGCTAATATATTCCATCTATTTCTATAAAACACCTCAATTAGTGCTTGTCCTATACCCCCTGTTGCCCCTGTTATTAAAACATTCATAATATCCTTTCCTTTCATCTATATATTTAATTATACCCTAGGTTTCAGTAAATTCCAATATGTTTAGATACGAGAAAAAAATTTTATTTAAAAAAAGGAATTTAATTTTTTTAGCCAATATAATTAAAGTGAGGTTAAAAAATTAACAATAAATTAAGGAGGAATAATGTTTAAAAGAGAAAAACTGAAGCAACAAGTATCTGTACTCTTTCTAACTCTTTCTTTTTTTAGCTATACTGAAGAGAAGCCAATTTACAACGATAAGGATGTTAAAGAAAGAATCAATGTAAAAGAAGGAGAGATTTTTTACAACAATGGAGTCATTAAAAATAATGATTCACCAGGAGTACAAGCTTTAAAAAATTCTACTGTTTATAATAACAAGACTATCTCAAATAAAGGGGATTATGGTATTGAAGGAGAGGGAGCTTTAAACATTACCAACAACCTTCATGGAGTTATCAGTAATGGTGGTAGTGTTGGTATTGGATTATATAATGGAAATATAATAAAAAACAGTGGTATGATAATGAATAAAGGAAGTTATGGTATTGAAGGAGATAATGTAGTATCTGTTACTAATGAAGATAGTGGTTTGTTTCATCAACAACTATAATGGTTATGGAATTAAAATAGTTAATGGGCAAAATATAACAAATAAAGGAGTAATAGAAAATAAAGGGAATTATGGTATTTATGCTGATCATGTTAATGAAGTTTTAAATAATGAAGGGGCTATTATTAAAAATACTGGTGAATATGGAATCTATTTAGAAAATTCAAAATTCACTAATAAAGGGATTGTTAGTAATGGAAATAATTATGGAGTTTATGTTAAAAATAGTAATTTTGAAAATTCAACTTCTGGAATAATAGAGAATAAGGGAGATTATGGTGTTGTAATTGAAGGAAAAAGCTACGGTGTAAACTATGGAACTATTGCCAATGAAGGAGATTATGGAGTTCAAGTTGAAAATTCAGGAACTTTTATTAATCATGGAACTATCTCACAAAAAGGAGAAACTGCTATTCTCTTAGGTGAGGGAGATAACATTTTAGAATTAGGAACAGATTCAAAAATAAAGGGAGTTATTGAGGGGAGCAGAGGAACTGACACTCTGATTTTATCAGAATCTCCTATTGGAAAAACTTCAAAAATAGATTATAAGATAAAAAACTTTTCAAATATAGCTGTAAAATCTGGAGAGTGGACTCTTGACACTGATCTTTTATTATCTGTTCCTGATAAATATAAAGATAAAAATACTACATTTTCTCAACCACCACTTCCTATTAATGATATGAGTGGAACTTTTAAGATAGAAAAAAATAGAAATTTAGTTATGAATATCGAGGTCAGTGATCTTTTAACACCAACAATCTCAACAGGCACTTTAATAAATGAGGGAACAATTATTAAAAGACCTATAGATTCTATGTATGTAACAAATGATAAAAAGATTTTAGTTCCAACTATCTATATAAAAGATGCAAAAAATAGCAATATTGGAGATATAAAGATAGTAAATGTTGCTGAAGGTTGGGAGGGAAAATATAATTTTGATCAAGATAAAGGTATAGTTTATTTGGTTTTAAACAAACTTGATGAGTCAATCTTAGGCAAAGATATTGTTGGTGGGTTTTATGAATCTATCTATAACTACCCTAAATCAAATATCCACCAACTAAATAACTTAAAGAGTAGAGAAAAAAATTACAACTTTAATAGAGAAAGTAGTATTAATAAAGTCTATCCTAAAAACAATTTTCAATTAATTGGTAACCACGGAAAATATTATGGTAGCTCTTGGCATCCTGCTTACTCATATAACTCTTATGGAGTAAATGGACAATCAAGTTTTTCTATAAATGATAAATTAGTTTTAGGCTTAAACTATGATTACATCGGTAGTAGAGTTGACTATAAGGATATGGCTAACAGTAAAGAAAATATAGATTCATTTATTTTAGTTGGTAGCATCTCCTATTTAAATAATAACTGGCTAAATACTTTACAAATGGGAACTGGTTACTCAAGACACGATTTAAAAAGATATATTTTAGATAGAGAGGATAATTTTAATAAACGTGAAATTAAAGGTGACTATGGTTCATATTTATACTCTATTGGATGGGAAACAGGCTATATTCTTGGAACAAATAGAAAATACCTTTACCCTTTTGTAGGTGTGGACTATGTTTGGAACAAAGATAATAGTTATAGAGAAAAGCAGTTAATCAATAGTGATGAAGATGATTACTCTTTAAATGTGAGAAAAAGTATAGAATCTAGTGCTATTTTTAAAACAGGATTGAAATTTAACTACTCTTTTACAGAAAAATTCCGTATAAATGGAGATTTACAATGGCAGCACAGAGAGAAAAATTACAAGGACAATGATGCAAACTTTATTTTTAAACCTGATGTACACTACACTATCCCAACTTTAAAAACTTCAAAGGATATACAAAGTTTAAACCTTACTACAACTTATAAAACTGATTCTTTAACTGAATATTCACTAGCTTTGGATAGTGTTATTAATAAAAAATATATTGATACATCTGTTTCTATTGGAGTAAAATATAGATTCTAATAATATAAAAAACTGTTGTAATTGATAATTTTTACCAATTGCAACAGTTTTTCTTTTAGTCAGTTAAAGTTATTTTATAATTTAAATAAATTGCTATTCTCTTTTAAAAATAGAGTATGAATTATTGGTAAACTTCAATTTTAGATTCTCTATATCACTAAATTTATCATTGTATTTACTTTTAATCACAAGATAGTTTTTAGAATTATCTCTGTTTAATACCTCTTTTATCTCCTCTAGCTCTTGAATATTTGTAATATTACTATCTTTTATTTTAGGCTCAATTCCCTCTATATTTTTAAAATCTTCAAATCTGTATGTATATATCTTTCTATTATCTTGGATTTGAGCAACTACAGGTTTTAGAGTAAAATATCTATTAAATGTTCCCATTCCCTGTGCCAATATCCCAAAGATAATTATAATTGAAAGAGGGATTGTTAAAAATCTTCTGTACTGATTTACTCTATTTTTTAAGATTTTATTAAGAAAAAGTGGAACAATTAAAATAGTTGAAAGAATTTTTAATAAAACTTTGCCTATTTTCTTATTTTTTATCTTAATAAAAAAGTTTAAACTCAATAAAATCATTCCAGTAAAAAGTGGTAGCATATAGATATCCAATTTCCCACTAGCTAAAGAGAATAAAATAAGAGGTACTATACTCCAAATAATACTTATTTTCTCTAAGCAATTCCAACTTCTATAATTTTTTATATCTTTCAGATAGTGAAAAATACCACAATACCAGAATAGAGAGTACGGAAATATTAAAAAACTCAATCTTACAAAATAGAAGTAAAAAGGTTTTATATGAGTTTTAGCCTTTACAATTCTTCCAACAGTTTCCTGTTTAAACATTAAAGCTAGATACTCTTTTCCCTCTGGTTGTAGATAGATAGTTAAGAACCAAGTTAAAGCACAAATTATAATAAACCCTAACCCTGTTAAGAAATTTATCCTCTTTAAATAAGAGAGATCTTTCTCTAAAATCAAGAATATTAAAATAATTGAAAGGGGAACCATTCCACCTGCTATCCCCTTAGTAAAAATTCCCAAGAAGATTGAAAGATATAAAATTACTTTATTAATCCAACTATTTTTTATCAAATTAAAGTATATACTAAAAAAATAGTATAAACTAATAGTTATAAATAGATTCATCAACATATCCATTCTTAAAAAGACAGATATTCCCATAAAAAATGGAGTTGTTGCTAATGAAATAGCAACTAAAAAACCAAATTTTTCACTTTTTAATTTGGCAAAAAGATGGTACATTAAAATAACTATTATAAAAGAGGGAATGATACTTCCAAATACAATAGATAAAAAATTAAAATTTTCAAAGTTTTCTTTAAAAAATCTGATTAACCAAAAATATAGTGGTGGCTTATCTGGGTAGAGTTCTGAAAAGTATTTCAAGATAAAGAACTCTCTGCTTTTAATCAGATTATCTGTTATTGCATAGTATTTTATCTCATTTCTTATATCTGGAAATCTTGTTAAAGCTATTGGGATATAGATTATTAGATAGATAAATAAAATTTTAAAAATATTTTTATATGAGATTTTTTGCATAGTTGCCTCCTTTTAAATATTTTCTATTCTCTCATATAAAAATTAAGATTTAGTTAAAAAATTATAGTTTTGGTAATGTAAGTGTAACTGTTGTTCCCACATTTAATTCACTCTCTATATTTATATCAATATTTAAAGCATCAGTAATTTTTCTCACTATTGAGAGTCCAAGTCCATGACTGTTGATTTCCCTACTTCTAGCCTTGTCAACTCTAAAAAACTTATCATAAATATGTTCTAGATTTTCCTTACTGATTCCCTCTCCCTTATCTTTTATCTCAATAACTATATTTTGTCCCTTAATAATCTTAATATCTATATCATTTTTTCTTCCATATTTTATACTATTTTCGATAAGGTTTACTAAAAGTTGTTTAATAAGATTGTAGTCTGAGATAATAGACACCTCTTCTCCAAAAAGATTAATTTTTTCATATGGATATACTATTTTTAGATCATTTATAACATTTTCAATGAGAGCTTTTAGATCAAACTCTCTATGCTCAATATCACTTATATTATCTTTAGCTAAAAATAGAAGTTTAGAAACTAAAGTTGACATATTTTTAGTTTCTTCCTCTATTGAATCAATAGCCTCTTGAGTAATCTCTTGGTTTTCATGTCCCCATCTCTTTATAAGATTGATATAACCATTGATTATAAAAATAGGTGTTTTCAACTCATGGGAAGCATTATTAACAAAATCTATCTGTGCATCAGTTTGAGTCTTTAATCTTTTTAACATATTTTCATAAGCTGTAATAATATTCGAAAACTCTATAAATTGATTAGATGTTTTTATCTCATTATTTAAAGTATTTAAATTTAGATTATTGGTGATATCCTGCAAAGTCTTTAGAGGGTTCATAAATTTTTGATAAAATGCTTTTGATATATAGATAGTAATTAAAAGAGTAAAAACAGCTAAAATTGCTACTATTCGAAGTATTCCTTGGAGCATATGCCTATCCTCTTTCATATTTTTTACTAAGATCAAATCAAAACTAATATCATCATTGACTTTTATCTCTCTATAAATAAACTGATATCTATAAAAACCTAGCTTTTGAACCTCTTCTGATTTAAAACCCTTTTCTATTTTCTCTATTGCATCTTTTGGGTACTCCTCCCCATAAATTTTATTATTATAAATAAAAAGAGCTGAAAGACCATCTATCTTAGGACACTCATCTAAAGCCCCTTGAAAAAGCTCTTCTACACTTTTTCCAATTTTTAATTTATGATCAAACTCTCCAAGCTCATATTTCATAAAACCATTTGTGGTTTTAAGATCTGCATAGGTTACATTATTTACATAGTAAGCAAAAAATAATATTATTCCAAAATAGGATAATAGAAATAAAAATATTAAAATTATATAACTTTTTCTTAACTCCTTTGATATTTTTTTCATATTTTAACCTCTACTTTTTAAAGTGTATCCAAATCCTCTAACTGTTTGAATATATTTTTCCTCTTCATTCTCTATTTTTTTTCTAAGAGCATTTATATACACATCAACAATCTTTTCATCTCCTAAAAAATCATATCCCCAAACCTCTTCAAGAATCTTCTCCCTTGAAATAACGATCTCTTTATTTAGCATAAGAAGATGTAAAAGATTAAACTCTTTTTTAGTAAGAGAGATTTCCTTCTCATCTCTATATAAAGTTTTTGTTTCTAAATCTAGTTTCAAAGATTGGTATATTAAAAATCTATTATCTGAAAAGTCCTTTTTATTTCTTAAAGCTACCCTTATTCTAGCTAAAAGTTCCTCTATTGCAAAGGGTTTTGTCAGGTAATCATCAGCTCCCATATCTAAAAGCTCAACCTTATTCAAAGTTTGATCTTTAGCTGTAAGAATAATAATTGGAATCTCTGAAAACTTTCTAACTTTTTTGCACACCTCTTCTCCTGAAAGTTTAGGCAACATAAGATCAAGAAGTACAATATCATAGTGATTATTTTTTACTTTATTCAATCCCTCTTCTCCATCTTCAGCTGTTGCAACTGAATACCCCTCATGTTCAAGTTCAAGTTGTAAAAATCTTCTTATTTTCTTTTCATCTTCTATAATGAGAATAGTTTTCATAGCTCCTCCTTAATTGCTTTTTTTAATTATACACCTTCAATGTTAAATTTATGTTAAAATTTATTTATTTTAATTTTCTTAACCATTTTTTAATATTTCTATTTTAACATAGCCTTGTTAACAAAAATAGAATATGATTTGGAGGATAAACAATGGAAAGGATATCAGTAATAGCACCTATTTTTAATGAGAAGGAAAATATAGTTAGATTGATTACTAAGATTGAGGAGACATTAAAGAAGAGATTTCTATCATATGAGATTATCTTAATTGATGATGGAAGTACAGATGGAAGTGGAGATTTATTAGATGAAGAAACTAATAAAAATGGACATATAAAAGTTATCCATTTTACTAAAAATAATGGGCAAACAGCTGCTTTAGATGCTGGATTTAAAATTGCTACTGGAGATCTGATAGTCACTATGGATGCAGATTTGCAAACAAACCCTGAAGATATCTACATTTTGCTACCATACATAGAAAAATATGATATGGTAAATGGAATGAGAGAGAGCAGAGAGGATGGACTTAAAAGAAAAATCTCATCTTTAGTTGGAAATGGAGTTAGAAATTTTGTTACAGGAGATAATATAAAGGATACTGGTTGTCCTCTTAAACTATTTAAAAAAGAGGTTGTAAAAAGTTTCTATCTTTTTGAGGGAATGCATAGATTTTTACCAACATTGGCTAAGATAAATGGTTTCTCTGTTATAGAGATCCCTGTTAGACACTATGATAGAGAGTTTGGAACTTCTAAATATGGAATTTTTAATCGTCTATTTAAAGGTTTAAAAGATGCCTTTGCTGTTAGATGGATGGAGCAAAGAAAATTAAATTACAAGATTAAAGATTAGGTGAGGAGTATGTTTAATTTAGATTTTATGATGTTGTTAGGTTTGTTAGGGCAAGGGCTTTTCTCAATGAGATTTATTGTCCAATGGATAGCAAGTGAAAAAGCTGGAAAAAGTGTAGTTCCCTTTTCCTTTTGGTTATTTAGTTTAGGTGGAAGTATATTTTTATTGATCTATGCTATTTATAGAAAAGACCCTGTTTTTATACTGGGACAAGCACCTAACCTTTTAATATATTCAAGAAATATATGGTTGATTAAGAAAAAATAATTTTGGGAGAGATAGTATGAATAGAGAGGATTTCAAATATTTAAAGATAATTATTCCAATATCGTTAATTGCTTTTTTCTCAATTATTTGGATAAGACCTGCTGATCTTATGGAAGCAAGAAATTTTATTACAGCAAGGGAGATGATTGAGAGTAAAAACTACATTATTCCAACACTTAATGGGGCATTACGTTTTGAGAAACCTCCATTACCTACTTGGTTTACAGTTTTAACTATGAATTTAACACAAAATTATACAGATGAAACTATCTTACGTATTCCTTCTGCATTGACAGGAGTTATTTTTATCCTATTGCTTTACTACTTTGTAAAACTATTGACAAAAAATAGCTTTGTAAGTTTTATAACCTCTTTTGTTGGTTGTACAACTTTTATGATAATAAAATTAAGTGGAGAGAACACTTGGGATATATACTCATATGTAGCTATTTTTGGAGCTGTTACATTTTTACTAAAGGGATTTAATACAAGTAGATATTTTGATTTTATAATCAGTGGAATTTTTCTTGCAGCCTCTATTTTAAGCAAAGGTCCTGTTGCAATATATGGATTGTTTCTACCTTTTCTACTTTCACATATCTTTGTCTTTGGCTTAGAAAAGTATAGAAAAAACTTTAAGAAAATCTTATTGCTGCTCTTAGTTGGAGGAATTTTAGCTGGTATTTGGCCTCTTTTAATGTATTTAAAATATCCAGATGTTTTTGTAAGTGTCCTTTTAAAAGAGAAAAATACTTGGACAACAAAGCATACAGAGTCACTATTTTACTACCTAGATTATTTTATCTATATGGGAGTTTGGATGTTTTTCTCTCTATTTGCTCTAATAAAAACATATAAAAATAGTGAGAATAAAGATTATTTTAAATTTATATTTTGGTGGAATATTTTAACTATTATTCTACTTTCATTGGTAAAGATGAAAAAGAAAAGATATGGAATACCAATATATATAACTTCTATTCTTGAAATTGGAATAATTTGCAATTATTTCTACAACAGAACATGGGAAAGTTTAAAAAGATATGAGAGATATCTGATCTATCTTCAAAAATATTTTTTAATAGCTCTATCTTTCGGTATCCCTATCCTTTTATTTTTTAAAGGGTATAGTAAAAATCTTGTAACTAAAAACTATATGATCTCAATATCTTTGCTATTTTTATCATTTGCCCTAATACTATTTAAAGTTTCAAAAGAGAAATTAAATAAAATAGTTATTTTAGGAAGTGGAGTTTTAATGTTAATAGTAAATTTAACAGTTAATAGCTTTTTTGATAAGCAGTCTAATAGGAATATTTTTAATTTAACTTTAGATAAAAGCTACTCTAATATAGAGGAGGTTCAAAAAAATCCCCCTAAATACAATATTTATAGTGATAATTATGAGATAGAAGATGTTTGGAGAGTTGGAAAAAAGATAAATGATTATAACTTAAATGAAGAGTTGCCTAATAAGATAGTTTTCTTTAATGATGTTCCAGAAGAATTATTAGAAAATTATAGGGTATTAAAAGAAGAAGTATATGTAAAAGATGATAGAAAATTGACTAAATTAACATATTTAGAAAAAATGGAGGCTTAAATAATGAAAAACTTTTTAATTACAGGGGGAGCAGGGTTTATCGGTTCAACTGTAGCAGAGAGACTTTTAAATAATGGAGATAAAGTTGTTGTTATAGATAATTTTAATGAATTTTATGATTATAATATCAAGATTAGAAATATTTTAGAGATTACTAATAATTTTAATAAGATTAATGAGTTTAAAAATCTTTCAAAAGAAGAAAAGATTAATAAATTAATAGAGATAGTTAATTCAGAGAATTTTACCCTTGTATATGGAGATATTAGAGATAGAGAGGCTATGGATAGAGTTTTTGCTGAAAATAGTTTTGATCTAGTGTTTAATCCAGCTGCAATGGCAGGAGTTCGTCCCTCTCTTTTAGATCCTATGCTATATGAAGATGTAAATGTAAGAGGATATATGAATCTACTTGAATTATGTAAAAAATATGGAGTTAAAAAGTTTATTCAAGCATCTTCATCTTCAGTTTATGGAAATAATAAGGAAGTTCCATTTAAAGAGACAGCAATAGTGGATTTTGCAATCTCTCCATATGCTGCAACTAAAAAATCATGTGAGGTTATGGGACATGTATATCATAAGCTATATAATATAGATATGGTTCAACTGAGATTTTTCACAGTGTATGGACCAAAACAGAGACCAGATTTAGCAATTCATAAGTTTACTAAGATGATACTGGAAGATAAACCAATTCCATTTTATGGAGATGGAACAACTAAGAGAGATTACACATATATTGATGATATAGTAGATGGAATTTTAAAATCAATGAATTATCTATTTAATAATGAAAATGTATATGAGATATTTAACCTTGGTGAATCTCATGTTGTATCACTAAAAGAGATGGTAGAAACTATTGAAAGTGCTCTAGGAAAGAAAGCTATTTTAGATATTCAACCTATGCAACCTGGAGATGTAGATAAAACTTATGCAGATATATCAAAGGCAAAGGCAATGATAGGTTATGATCCTCAAACTAATTTTTCTGAGGGGATTAGAAAATTTGTAGAGTGGTATAAAAGACAGTAAGGAGATAGGGAAAATGAGAATAGGAGTAGTAGGAACAGGTTATGTAGGTTTAGTTCAAGGTGTAATAATGGCAGAGTTTGGGTTAAATGTAATCTGTATGGATATTTCAGAAGAAAAAATCAATAGCTTAAAAAATGGAGTAGTGCCAATCTATGAGCCGGGATTAAAAGAGTTATTGGAAAAAAATATGAAAGCTGAAAGGATAGAGTTTACAACAGATATGAAATATGTTACAGAAAATTCAGATGTGATATTTATAGCAGTGGGAACACCACCAGCATTGGACGGTTCAGCAGATCTTCACTTTGTACTAGAGGTAGCAACTAATATTGGAAAATATATGAATGGCTATAAAGTTGTTGTAGATAAGTCAACAGTACCTGTGGGGACAGGAAAAGTTGTAAGGGAAACTATTCAAAAGGAGTTGGATAGTAGAAACCTAGATTATGAATTTGATATAGTTTCAAACCCAGAGTTTTTAAGAGAGGGAAAAGCTGTAGGAGATTGCTTGAGACCAGATAGAGTGGTAATAGGAACAGAGAGCGAGAGAGCAAAAGAGATAATGAAGAAAGTGTATGATGTATTGTTTATCAATGAAACTCCTTTTGTATTTACAAATATTGAGACAGCTGAGATGATAAAATATGCCTCAAATGCTTTTCTAGCAGTAAAGATTTCCTTTATCAATGAGATCTCACTTTTAGCAGAGAAAGTGGGAGCAAATACACAGGAGATAGCTAAAGCAATGGGAAAAGATGGCAGAATCTCACCTAAATTTTTACATTGTGGACCAGGGTATGGAGGTTCATGCTTTCCTAAAGATACAAAGGCAATAGTGGATATAGCTAAGAAATATGGTGAGGATATGTATGTGATAAAGGCAGCTATAGATGCTAATGAAAAGCAAAAGAGAAAGATGGTAGAAAAGATAATTGATAAGATGGAGGGAGTAGAGGGAAAACATATAGCAATTTTAGGATTATCTTTTAAGCCAGATACAGATGATATGAGAGAAGCTCCAAGTTTAGATATAATAAGAGGTTTAGTAGAGGCAGGAGCGAAAATACAAGCATATTGTCCAGAGGGAATGAAAGAGGCAAGATGGAGATTGGAAGATTGTGAAAACTCAATAACATATTGTGCAGATGAGTATTCAGTAGTTAATGAGGCAGATGCAGTAGTGTTGATGACAGAGTGGAATCAATTTAGAGGGATGAATTTAGATAAGGTAAGAGCTAGAATGAAAGGTGATTTTTATTTTGATTTGAGAAATGTATATACAAGAAATACTCATATAAGAGAGGAGTTTAAATATTTTCCTATTGGGCAAAATTAGTAAAATAAATAGAATTTTTAGTAAATCTTAATGCTATTATAGTATTAAGATTTTTTCTTTTCAATGACAAATTTTGTCAGCAAAGAGTGGTATAATTATGTTATATAAGAAGTATTAATTGAATAATATAGATTAAAAAGTTATAATAAAAATAATTAATATTGAATTACTCAATTAATAATTAGAAAGGAAACAGTTATTTAACGAGGAGTTTAATATTATTGAGAATTTTTTAAAAGAGGAAGAAAAGAAAAAAAAGAGTTAAAATTGGAATATCTAAATAATATAAGGGTAATTTAGGGAGGAATAATGAAAGAGATAATCTATTTAAAGGGGGATGCAACATCTCCACAGGTTAAAGGACACAAGGTAATAGCTCATATTTGCAACAATAGAGGAAGTTGGGGAGCTGGTTTTGTAATGGCTATCTCTAAAAAGTGGAGTTCTCCAGAGATTGAGTATAGAAAATGAATAGAAACAAAAACTGCCACTCTTGGTAAAATTCAATTAGTTCCTGTGGAAGATGAGATTGTAATAGTTAATATGATTGCTCAAAATGGATTTGTTAACTTTCTTAACCCTGTGGCTGTGAGATATGAGGCATTAAAAGAGTGTTTAAATAAATTGGTTTATAGAATTAAAGCAAATGATGTATCTGTTCATATGCCAAAAATTGGTTGTGGAATTGCAGGAGGAAAGTGGGAGGTGATTGAGCCTATAATTAAAGAGACTCTTTGTAAAAATGATATACAAGTTTATATTTATGATTTAATTTAGTTTTGTTGGTGAAAATAAAAAACTACACTCTCTATCTTAATTTATAAGATTTTGAGTGTAGTATAAAATGTTATTTATTTTAGTATTTGTTCCCCCTAAATCAACTCCAGCATAATATTTCATCTTATCCCTCTATTCCAATGTTAAGTTTTTTTCAGTTTCAATATCAAAAATGTGACATTTATCCATACCAAAAACAAACTCTTCAATTTGATTAAAATTTGCCCCTGTTGATTTTGCAACTGGTATTCTAGCAGTGTATTGGTTATCTACTAACATAAAGTAGATGAACTCCTCTTCCCATTATCATAGCTTCAACTTGATCGTGAGTAACATAGATCATTGTGGCATTTTGTCCCTCTGCCTTTAATTGTTTATGAAGTTGAGTTATTTTAACCCTCATTTATATGAAGATCGATACCATGAACAGCTTTAAAGCCATTTGGATATTTTTTTTCAACACTTTTTAGTGTAACTTCAGCCATAAAACTTCCTCCTTTATTACTTACTACATGATTTAAATATAAAGTTGTTATTTTAAAACAACAAACTTAATTTATTTTTAAAACATAACTATCCTACATTAAAAAAAAATAAAAGTCAATTGTTAAAAAAATAAAAAATTTGAATAAGCTGTTTAATATATCTTTAATTTTAAATCTTTTTTAGAATAAATGATTTTTTTTATTTACAAAACCTCACTTATTATATATAATATATTCTGTATCTATACATAAAATATATAAAAATAGGAGGACTAATGAAAAAAGTAAAGTCATTACTTAGTTATGTGGTTTTAGGAATGGTTTTTATTGCTTTTAACTGTTTTGGAGCAGTAAAAACTACAACAGGAAGTGCAGGAGGATTTGGAGGTCCTGTTACTCTTGAGGTTGTTACAGAGGGAGAAAAGATAAAGGATCTGAAAGTTGTTTCTCACAAAGAGACATCACACCTTATGGATAGAGCTTTTCCAGTTATAAGAGAGAGAATATTAGAGGCACAATCACCAGTAGTTGACAGTGTGTCTGGGGCTTCTTTTACATCTTTTGCAGTGAAAAAAGTTGTAGCTGATGTTATGAAAAAAGAGGGAAAAGATTTTGGAAGAATAACTTTTAAAACAAAAGCTCCTGAGCAACCAGCTATGATTGGAGAAAGTGTTAATACTGATATTGTAATTATAGGTGGAGGACCAGCAGGATTAGCTGCTGCTATTTCAGCAAAAGAAGCTGGAGCAAAGGATGTTATGATAGTTGAAAAACTAGATATCCTTAGTGGAAATGGAAAGTTTGATATGAACTTCTTTGATATGATCAACTCTAAAGCACAAAAAGCTAATGGGATAAATGATAGTATTGAGGCTTTTATTAAAGATAAGAGCAACCCTAGAGATACTGCAGAGAGAACAAGAATTCAAGCAGAGGGAGCATATGTTCTTGATGATTGGTTAAGAGGAATGGGAATCAATTTAAACTATAACTATGGTTTAAGAAACCATATGGCTGAAGCTGATGCTTATGCAGGTGCTCATATTCAAGATGGACTTGAAAGAAAAGTAAAAGAGTTAGGTGTAGATGTTCGTACAGGAACTAAGGGACTTGACTTTATTATGAAAGATGGAAAGGTTACAGGAGTAAAAGTTCAAAAGAAAAATGTAACTTATGATATCAATGCAAAAGCTGTAATTGTAGCAACTGGAGGATTCTCTGCAAGTAAAGCTCTATTAGCTAAATATGCTCCAGGATCAGAAAGAGTAGAAACTTCTAACCAAATGGGAGCTACTGGAGATTTTGTTCCTGTTTTTGAAAAAAATAAGATGAAAATGGAAAACATGGAAGTTTTAAGTGTATTTAAAATGATTATAAGTAAAACAAGAGATCTGACAGGAGCAGGGGATGGATTCATACTTGTAAACAAGAATGGAGAGAGATTTATAGATGAAACTCAATCAGGGCTTCCAATGGCATACACTATCCTTGATCAACCTGAAAGTAAAGTTTTCTATATCTATGATCAAAATCTATATGAATCAGCTTATCGTTTAAAGAAACATGTTGGACAAGGACTTCATGTAAAAGCTGATACTCTTGAGGAGTTAGCAGATAAGCTTGAGATTCCGAAGGATAAGTTAATAGCAACAGTTGAGACTTTTAATAAAGGTGTTAGAGGAGAGGAAAAAGATCCTTTCAGAAAAGAACCATTTACTAGAGAGTTTAGAAAGCAAGGACCATACTATGGAGTTCAAATTGAATCAGCTATCCATATGACAAAAGGTGGAGTAGCAGCTAATGAAAAGGCTGAAGTGCTTTATGAAGATGGAAAAGTTGTAGAGGGATTATATGCAGCAGGAGAGGTTACAAATACAAGTGCAGCATATAGTGGAGCAGTTGTTTTTGGACGTGTAGCTGGTAAAAGTGCAGCAGAATTTGTAAAGAATAGATAAAATATATTAGAAAAAAGCATGGTTTATACCATGCTTTTTTCATAAATTATAATTTTGTAGTATAATAAGTTAGTTAGAATTTTCTTTAGGAGAGGAGAAAAATGGTTATTAGAAAATATCGATCATCAGATTGTAAAGAGATTATTGAGCTGTTTTATAATACTGTTCACACTGTCAATGCAAAAGATTATACAAAAGAGCAACTTGATGTATGGGCAACAGGAAAAGTAGAGTTAGAAAAGTGGGATAAATCTTTTCAGGAACATTTCACTGTTGTTGCAGTTGATGAAGAAATCATTGTAGGTTTTGGGGATATAGATAAAACTGGGTATCTTGATCGCTTATATGTTCACCATGATTATCAGAAAAAAGGTGTTGCAACTGCTATTTGTAATGAATTAGAAAAGGTAGTTCAAAGCAATATTACTACATATGCTTCTATTACAGCAAAACCTTTCTTTGAAAAAAGAGGTTATAAGGTTATTAAAGAACAGAAAGTAGAACGACAAGGAGTTTTTCTTACAAACTTTTGTATGGAAAAAAATAGATAATTTTTTTCTGATGAAATTAATTGAATATAATTTATAAAATAGAAAATATATTATAATCTTTAATTTTTTCAAATAATATGATATTATTAAGAAAATACATTGTTGTGAAAGGTGGAAAAATGGATATAAGATAATTTAATTTAAGTTGAACACAAATATGAAAAAACTAAACTACAACAGTAGTTCTTTTTGTGTATGCTTAATAAATTGTCTTTCATCTAATTTTTTTATCTTAAAATATAAATTTCTATATTTTTATTTAGATATATTATGATGTAAGGCTTTTTTGTATATACAAAAGAGCCTTTTGTAGTATTTATAGGAGGATTATATGGCTAGGAAAGAGATAACAACAAAAGAAGATTTAATGAAAGTAATAGAGTTATTTGAAAGTATTGGAATTACATATTGGCTTGATGGAGGTTGGGGAGTAGATATTTTAGCAGGAAGGCAAACAAGAGTTCATAGAGATATTGATATTGATTTTGATGAAAAATACACAGAGAGATTATTAGAAATACTTTTAAAAATGGGGTATAAAATAGATACTGATTGGAGTCCTGTTAGAATAGAACTTTATAGTGATGAGTTTGGATATTTAGATATTCATCCATTTGTTTTAGCAACTGATGGAACATCAAAACAAGCTAATTTAGAAGGTGGTTGGTATGAATTTGAAAAGGATTACTTTGGAAGTGCAAGTTTTGAAGGGAAAATAATTCCTTGTATATCTTTAAAGGGACAAAAAATTTTTCATACTGGATATGAACTAAGGGAAAAAGATAAACATGATATTTCAATTCTTGAAAATTTATAAAAAATAATTTTTTAGCATCTTTTTATTTGTATAATAAAAGACACAAATAAGGCACGAATTAATCGTGTCTTTTTTGTTTGTGTGAATTAATTATTTATTTAGTTATTCCTAAAAAAATATTACAATCGTATAAGTTGATTAAAGTTGTAAAAAAAATACAACAAATAAAAAATATTAGGGAAGGATCTATTTAAGGAATAGAAGAAAAAAAGGAGAAATAGTCATGGAAATAAATAAGATTTTAGATAATTTAGAAAGTATCGGTTTAAGTAGGAAAGAGGGAGAGGTTTTTTTAGAGCTTGTAAAAAATTCTAATTCCAATGGTTCTCAAATAGCTAAATCTTTAGAGTGTGGGCACCTCATGCAAAATCTGTGGCAGTAGTTGGAGATTTTAACAACTGGGATGGTAGTAACCATATGATGAACAAGATAAATAATGAGGGAATATGGGAGCTAGATATACCAAAATTAAAGAAGATGGAGAAGTATAAATATAGAGTAGAGGACAGCTATGGAAATGTTGTATTAAAAGCTGATCCCTATGCTTTCTATTCAGAGTTAAGACCAGATACAGCCTCTATCATATATGATGTACCAAAATTCAAATGGGCAGATAAGAGATGGTTAAATAAGAGAATAACAGGATTGAATAAGCCTATAAATATTTATGAAGTTCATTTGGGATCTTGGAATAGGGGAATACATGTTAAAAGAACGACCCCTCCATCAAAGTAAATTGTTAGATGCTGAACAGTTACAGTCATCTCTCTGTACCTCCTTATGATTAATAGATTCTACTGTCTACAAGTGCGTTACTTCTTGTAAACATGAAATAAGCTTCCACTAAAGTGAAAGCTTATCTCATAACGCATTTTTTATCTATTAATCATAAGTTCCCCATACGGGTTGGTACTTAAATTATAACAACTATCTTTTAAAAAGTCAAATTGCAGAAAGTGAAATCATTAAAATTAAGTTTTTATCAAAGATTAAAAATGTTGTACTTAACTCTAATTATAGTATTATATCACTAAAAAAAGAAAGAGTTAAAAATAAATTTGTTGGAGCACATCTATCTACGACTAGAGGAGCAATTTTCCTAGAAATTTTAAGAAGACATTAGAATATTATAAAGCTGTTGACAATTTTTCTAAAAACAGTTAAGCTTAAATAAAAGCCTATTTACAGGGAGGAGAGCATGAAAAAATTGCTTAATATTTCAGATTTTCCAAGTGATAATGAAAATTTGAAAATGATGGAAAAATATCAAAAGAAATATGAATTTGATGGTTTTGAAATAATAAAATTTGATTTAGAAAAAGATAGTAGCAGATTAAAAGATAACATTATAGGTTATCATATGAGATTTTTTCCAATGTGGTTGGATGTATATCTGGAAAAATATCAGATGGCAAAAGAGAAATTCCCAGATAAGATGGATAGATTTTATTGGTGTGGTGGGGATACAAAGGAAGAGGTAATTGCCTATTATAAAAAGGATTTGCAAAGGGCAAAGGAGCTAGGGGCTGAATATGTTGTATTTCATGCTTGTTATGTAGATGATGAGGGAAGTCTTACCTATGAGTTTCCTTACACTGATGAGGAAGTTTTAGAAGGGGTAGCCTCACTTATGAACGATGTGTTTAAAGGTGAAGATTTTCAATTTACCCTTTTACTAGAAAATCTTTGGTGGGCAGGTTTAAAATTACACTCAAAAAAAGAGATGGAACTTTTATTAAAGAAGATTGAGTATAAAAATAAAGGTTTTATCCTTGATACAAGCCATATGTTAAATACAAATTTTGATCTAAAAAACTTAGATGAAGGGATAGATTACATAATTGAAAATATTGATAAAATGGAAGAATTAAAAAAGTATATCTATGGAGTTCATTTAAGTTGGTCTCTCTCTGGAGATTATGTGTCTAAAATGGTAAAGAAACATAGAGAATCTCAAGAGGAGAGGGAGAAAACTAAGAAAAAGATCTATGAATATGTTGGACAGATAGATTATCACTACCCCTTTGAAGATAGTAGAATATTAAAAGTTCTCAATAAGCTTTCATTAAAATGGTTGGTTTTTGAGTTTCTCTATTACAATGATGAGGAGTTAGAGGAAAAAGTAATTAAACAGGAGAAAATTTTTAATTAAAGTGAGGTAAATTTATGAGAAAATTATTTATAGTAGTAGCTATTTTTACCCTTTCAATTTTAAGTTTTGGAAAGGAGTATAGGAGAATAGCCTCTGGAAGTCCAGCAATTAGTGAGATCTTATATGAGTTAGGATTGAAAGATAGTATAGTTGCTATGGACAAAAACTCTGATGTAAAGGGGTTAGAAAATGTTTCAAAAGTTAGTTTTTATAATATAAGTATGGAGGAGATGTTAGGGTTAAAAGCTGATTTAGTAATATTTTCAACTTTTAATAAGGCTGAGAAAAACAGTTTTGTAACTTTGATGGAAAAGAATGGAACAGATGTTATATATCTTCCAGATATAACTTCAATTGAGGATATATATACTTCAATAAGAATGATAGGAGAGAAAACAGAAAGAGTTCTAGAGGGAGAAAAGGTTATTGCCAAGATAAAAGAGGATATAAAGGCTATTACTGATAAAAGTGAAAAGATTGAAAAGAGAAAGAAAGTGTATTTTGAGATCTCACCATATCCAAATATGTATACCTTTGGAAAAGGGGTATTTATGAATGAGATGTTGGAAAAAGCTGGGGTTGAAAATATATTTAAAGATCAAAAAGGGTGGTTTATTCCAAATTTAGAGGCAATAGCTGTAAAAAATCCTGATCTTATATTTACAAGTACATATCAATTAGATGATCCAATAAAGGAGCTTGAGCAAAGGGAAAATTGGAGAATTATCAAGGCGATTAAAGAGAAGAAGATATATCATATTGAAAAAGAGGTTGTAAGACCATCGGTAAAGGTTGCTGAGATGATAAGGGAGATTTTTGAAATAAGTTATCCAGAGTTAAATAATTAGAGCAAAAAACTAAAAAAGCCCCCTTGAGAGTGAGAGCTTTTTTAGTAGAAATTAAATGTAATTCAAGGAAATGTCTTATGACAACTTTATTATAGCACAATTCTATTTGTTGTCAACAAATATTTTGTTAAGCAAAACATATTTTTTTAAAGATATTTAAATCTTTTAGTAAAACAATCTAAAATTGTATAAAAAATATTTATAAAAATTTCATAAATATAAAGAAAATAAAAATCTTATTAAGTCAATTAAAAATCTAAATTTCATTGAAAATAAAATATAAAAGATAAAGATAGAGAATGTTATAGAAATATAAAAAAGAGATAAGTCAATAAAGATGCTCATCTCTTTTTTATACGAATAGTTAATTAAAAATACATTTCACCATAAAGGAAAGGATAACTAATAGTAACATTTTATTTTTAAATTGTCAACTAATATTTTGTATTGCAAATAAAATATAAACTAAAACATTTATGGGAGGGGTAAAAAATGAATAAAGATTCTTCAATAGGTATCTTTGATTCTGGAATAGGAGGGCTGACAATACTACAAAAAATAAGGGAGTTATTGCCTAGGGAGAATATAATCTATTATGGAGATTGGAAAAATAATCCATATAGTGAAAAAAGTAGAAAAGATATACAAGAGTTTAGTGTAAATATAATGGAGTTTCTTTTAAAAAATAATTGTAAAGGGGTAGTTATAGCTTGTAGTATATTTTCTGCTGCATCTTTGGAGTTTCTTAGAGAGAGATACAATGTACCAATTATTGGGATGATAGATGGAGGGGTAAAGGCAGCTATTTTAGAAAGTGAAAATAAAAAGATAGCAGTTATGGGATCAGATTTCACAATAAACTCAAATATATATAAAGAAAATATAAAAAAAGTTTGTCCAGAGGCAGAGGTTTATCAAATTCCTTGTAAAGCTCTTTGTACGATGTTGGAAAAGGGTTGGGAGAACTATGAAAATAGACTAGAAATTTTAGAGGGATACCTAGAGGAGATTCCAAAAGAGGCAGACACTTTGATTTTAGGAGGAACTCACTATCCGTTTATAATAGATGATATTAAAAAATTTTTCAATAAAAAGATTGTAGATTCATCAGTTGAAAGTGTAATAGAGCTTTTTAGAATTTTAGGGCAAAAAGATATGTTAAAAGAGGGGAATAAAAAGGGAAGAATTGAGTTTTATATAAATGGAGATAGAGATGAGTTTAAAAAAGTTGCTAGAAGATTGTTTGAGGAGAAAGATTTGAGAAATATGTTTTTAATCTATTAATTTATTAAAAAAACTTGTATTAGTTTGAAAAAAGGGATAAAATAACAAGGTACATTACTAATATGGAGGAATTAAAATGAATTCTGAAAAAACAGCAGAGGATAATTTAAAGATGCTGCAAAAGGGAAGTGGAAAACTCTATCTACTTTGCTTAATAGTAGGGGCTTTGACAGGGTTTACAGTTTCTGTGTACAGGTGGGGGCTAAATTGGGCAAACCATCTGAGAATGACTCTTTTCGGAAGAGATGAGTTAGATCATCCTATGGTTTTAATAGGGGTATGGGCTGTTTTTATAGCAATAGGTTTACTTGTTGATTTTATTGTTAAAAAGTTTCCTAAAACTTCTGGAAGTGGAATACCACAAGTTAAAGGGATAATATTGAGACAGCTAGATTATGGAAAATGGTTTTGGGAACTGATAGCTAAATTTGTTGGTGGATTGTTGGGAATCGGTTGTGGACTTTCTCTAGGGAGAGAAGGACCATCAGTACAATTGGGATCATATATAGGTTATGGAGCTACAAAACTATTTAATAGAAACTCAGTAGAGAAGAAATATTTGGTTACAAGTGGAGCTAGTGCAGGACTTGCAGGAGCTTTTGGAGCTCCTTTGGCTGGGGTTATCTTTGCTCTTGAAGAGTTGCATAAGTTTATATCTTCAAAGCTTTTAATCTGTACTTTTATGGCTAGTATAGCCTCTGATTTTGTAGGTAGAAGAATGTTTGGTATGCAAACTGCTTTTGACCTATCTATCGGTTATCCTAAGTCAATTAGTCCATATCTTCAAGTTATATTGTTTGTGCTATTTGGAATTTTAATAGCTTTCTTTGGAAAACTTTTCACAATGACACTTATCAAAGTGCAAGATATTTATAAAGGGGCTAAACTTCCAAGATGGGCAAAGGTTTCATTTGTAATGACAACTTCATTCCTATTCTGCATGTTCTTGCCAGAGGTAACAGGTGGAGGGCATGAGCTTGTTGAGGAGATGGCTGGAGGAAATAGAACAATTCAAATTTTAATAGTGATATTTATTATTAAACTTCTATTTACTGCTATATCTTATGCAACTGGTTTTGCTGGGGGGATTTTCCTACCTATGCTTGTACTTGGGGCAATTCTTGGAAAGATCTATGGAATGGTGTTAGTTGATCTATTAGGTGTTGGTAAAGAGTTTATACCTCACTATATGGTACTTGGAATGGCTGGGTATTTTGTAGCAGTTGTAAGAGCTCCTATAACTGGGGCTGTTCTAATACTTGAGATGACTGGAAACTTTGATCATCTTTTAGCTTTGGTACTTGTTTCTGTAATAGCTTACTATATAACTGATCTTTTAGGGCTTGAACCAATTTATGAGATTCTTTATGAGAGAATGGCTAAAGATGTTGAAGTTGATAAGGTTGAAGAGAGCAAGAAAACAATTATCTCTATCCCTGTATCTGGTGAATCTGAATTGGATGGTAAGAAGATTTCAGAGGTTAAGTGGGCAGAGGATGTGCTAGTTGTGGCAATTGTGAGAAGTGAGCATGAGTTTATACCTAAGGGTAATACAGTGATTAAGGCTGGAGATGTGCTGACAATTCTGTTGCCTGAAAGAAAGGTTCACTTTATGAAAGAGGAACTTTATAAGATGGGAACAAATTAAATTTTAATTAAAATAGGGGAGCTGTTGAATAATTAACTCAATAGCTCCTTTTTAGTTTGGCTATTAATTTAAAATAAAAATTATAAATCTCTTACTATTTCTCCATATCCATAAATATGTTTTTGCTCATAAATAACTTCATTTTTTTTAAAAAGAGTTTGTGTCATATTATAACCAAAATATTTAAAAGCTTGTGCTAAGATAATTCCCTCTAAAATTAAAATCATAGGTCCATCTGCTGAATGGATCTCTCTTTTACTTTTTATATACATTAAAGTTCCTTTAACTTTATGATCTTTATAAACATTGTAGATTTTATCATCATCTAAATAACAAAATTTTTTTCTTCCTCTAGAAGAGTTACTCCCACTTTTTAAATCTAAAGTAAATTTACCATTTGTTTTTATTCTGAATAAAAGATGTTGATCTTCAATGATAGTTACCTTATCAGAAGAAAGATTTAAACTTTCCATATATTCAGTTGGCTTTTTTATTCTATTTTTTTCGGCTTCTTTGACTTGTTTTAAGTCTATTCTTGGCAAAGTTGGGTATTTTTTTTCTACTATTATTTCTTCCATCTTTCTCTCCTTATGTTACTATTGTATTTGTTACCTTATAATAATATTATACATCTTGGGTATGACAAAAAATGTCATTGGATTATTATTTGAAATATTAGAAAAATAGTTTTAAAAACAACTGATAAATTCATAAAATAAAACTATTGATTATATATATTTCATACTTTAATAAAAATTAATCTTGATTTATTTAGTCAACTACTGTATAATATATACAGAAAATACTAAAAAAAGATACTAAATATATGGGAGGAATGAATGAACCACAAAAATTTTTTAAAAGTTTTACTTGTAGGAGGATTACTACTTTCAGCTAATTCTCTATTTGCTTCTACAAAATTATACCAAGGACTAGGAAAATCAAGTAATTTCAGAGTAGGACCTGGAAAAGATAGCAAAGGTGTCAATGTTTATAGTTTAAACTATGTAACAGCTTCTGGAGTATTTGATGAAGAGGGGAAAATTGTAAGTCTTAAAGTAGATGCACTTGAAGTTAGTACTCCTAACTATGATGGTCCATCTATGCCACACTTTTCTGGTTGGCCTAATACACAAGGTTACAATGTAACAGATCACGAAAGCGGAGAGGTAGTTGCAGTTTCTGAAAATACAGTTGAAAACATCTCTAAAGAAGTAGAAAACTGGAAAACAAAACGTGAACGTGGAGCAGAGTATGGAATGAATCCTCGTAATGAGTGGAACAAACAAATGGACTTCTTTGAAAACTATTTTAAAGGGAAAACAGTAGCTGAAATTGAAGAGTGGTTCGCTAAATACACTTCTGATGTAAATGGAAGACCTCTTAAAGCTAAGAGTAAACATGAGCAAGATAAAGTAAAATATGAAAAACTATCTGAAAAAGAGAAGGCAGAATTAGTAGATGTAGTGGCTGGAGCTACAATGAGCTTAAAAGATTCTCACGGAGATATTTTAGGTGCTATTAAAGATGCTTATAACAATAGAGTTGAATTTGTAGTAGAATAATCTTCAAACTTAGCATTTTTTAAAATTGAAACTATTTATACTGCACTTAAAATCTTAGATAACCGAGATGGAGGGTGCAGTTTTTATATTTTTAATAATAAAAATTTGTGGTATAATATATAAAAGCAGAGAAAGAGGGGAGAAAGATTATGGCAGAAATAAATAAAGTTAATAATTTTGCAATGACTTGGCTAAATAAATTTAGAGATCCAACTATCTCCTATAAAAAGCTTGTATCTCATAATTTTGGAGAGGAATGCTCTGAGCTAGGTTTTCAAATATATTGTGGGTACACTTTCTTTGAAAAATATAAAGATATAAATAAGCTTGAATCTTTCAAAAAAATTCTTAATGGGATAAAGAATATAGATCTTCTTGGATCAGCTATATATTCTAAATGGAGTTATTTTAGCACTTGGACATATGATGGCTCTGAGATACTTGAAAAGAAAAATCGTGAATGGTTTATTTTGGCATTGGAGCATCTTGCTAAACTTTCTAAAGATAAACCCTATGGAAATATCAAGAAAATAAAGATTGTTTCTTATAAACAATATCCAGAATATCACACTTTAAAAGCAGATGATGAGTTTCAACAATCACTTACCATAGAAACAGATGGACAAATTTGGTTTAGTTCATATGTTTTTGAAAAAAGAAAAGATGGAAAATACAAGAAAAATAGGATGAATAATTTTAAGATTGATACTTCTCTTGTAGAGAAGATTATATCTGATATATCATTTTATTTTAAAGAGATTTATTTTGATACTAATAAGATACAAAACCCTAAATGGAAAATGGAGATAATTAATGATGAGGGGAAAATATATAGATTATGTGATCAATTTTTCCTTTGTATAGATGACATGGATTGTGATACATATATCTCTAATAAGGTTCGTCAAACTTTAAAAATGTCAGATCTATATCTGTTTGATGGAAAATTTGAAGTTGATATTATTGATAGAATAGTAGTTGATTATCATAGAAGAACAAGAATTAATGGAAAACAACCTTTTGATAAAGAGAAAAAAGCATTTACTTGGAACTATATTGAGAGGCTTGTTGTTGATAGAGGAGAAAAAACAGTAGAACATATTCAAAATGTTGGATTAGGGTGTAATATCAGCAAAAAATTTAGTTCTGAAGATGGAATAGATGATCTATTAGATAGTTTAGATGTAGAGAAATTATTTGAGAAAAAAGAGGAGAAAATAGATAATTTTGCACCAGTATTTAAAAGCTTTGAAGATAGAGATTATACAATAAGTGTTACTTTGAGAAGTGGAGAAGAGAGAAAAATATCTGGAACTTATGATAGAAAGGGGCTTCCTGCTAATTGGGAAGATTTTGCTCAAGCTGTTTTTGATTTTATAACTTTTTATGGTTGTGGAGAGATTTTAAATCCTGCTGTATATGGAAAAGATTATGATGATATAATTTTATGCAGTGTAAAATTTAAAGATGGGAATAAAACTTATTATTATATTTCAGATAGAGATGATGTAGAAGTTGGAGATAAAGTAGTTGTTCCTATTTGGGATAACAACCATGAAACAGTAGTTGAAATTGTTAAAATAGAGTATATTCCAGAAAAAGAGATGACAGTTCCAATAGAGAAGATTAAACACATTATTCGTAAATGTAAAAAAGATTAAATAAAAATATTTGAAATAGCTTTCTATGGTAAAAGTAAAATCATAGAGAGCTATTTTTTTATAAATTAATTTTCTAGTTAATCAGATGATCTTATGTTAAATCAATGTAAAAATAGTGTAAAAAAATTTGAAAATACTAAAAATAAAAGTTATAATTATTCTCAATTAAAGATTGATATTAGGAGGTTTTTTATGGAAGATTCAGACACGGCAAATATTTTTTCTCAACTATTATTACTTATTTTTTTAACATTGGTAAATGCCTTTTTTGCCAGTGCAGAGATGGCAGCAGTTTCAGTTAATAAAAATAAGATTAAAATTCTTGCAGAAAATGAGGATAATAAAAAGGCTAAATTGATTTTAGAGCTTTTAGAAGAGCCAACAAAATTTTTGTCTACAATTCAAGTTGCAATAACACTATCAGGGTTTTTAGCAAGTGCCTCAGCAGCTACAAGCTTTTCTAAACCTCTTGGGAAGCTATTGACACAGTTTGGAATAACATATCCTTATAATGAGAATATATCTCTTATTTTTGTAACAATTATTCTATCATATTTTACACTTGTTTTTGGAGAGTTAGTCCCTAAAAGAATTGCTTTACAAAAAGCTGAGTTTATAAGCTTGTTTTCAGTAAAGATTATATTGACTATTTCTAAAATAACTTCTCCATTTATAAAACTTTTATCTCTTTCAACTAATTTTGTCTTACATATATTGGGAATGAAAGATGAAAAGTTAGAGGAAAATATATCCAAAGAAGAGATTAGATCTATGATAGAAGCTGGACAAGCCAATGGAGTTTTTAATGAAACTGAAAAAGAGATGATAAATTCAATATTTGAATTTGATGATATAACAACAGAAGAGATAATGATTGCTAGAACAGATGTGTATATGGTAAATATAGATGTTCCAGTAACTGAATATATAGATGAACTTCTTTTGAAAAAATATGCAAGAGTTCCAGTTTATCAAAATACTATTGATAATATAATTGGTATACTTCATATGAAAGATGTAGTGATAGAAGCAAGGAAAAAAGGCTTTGTTAATATAGATATAAAGAGTATTTTACACAAGCCTTATCTTGCTCCTGAAAGTAAAAAAATAGATGAACTTTTTAAAGAGATGCAGAGAAACAGAAAATCAATGGCAATTATTATAGATGAATATGGAGGATTTGCAGGAATAGTTACAATGGAAGATTTAGTGGAAGAGGTTATGGGAGAGATAGAGGATGAGCATGATATAAGTTCTCCACAAATAACAAAAGTTGATAAGTTTACATATGTAGTAAGCGGCTTAATCTCCTTAGATGAGTTAAATGAAAAGTTTGGAACAAATATTGAAAGTCAAGGATATAATACCTTATCAGGATATATAACTTCTATTTTGGGAGTAGTTCCTAATAAAGAGTGTGAGGGAAAAGAGTTAGAAACCAATAAATTAAAATTAAAAATAGAGGAAACAAAGGAAAATAGAATTGAAAAAGTAAGGATAACATTAAAATAGAAGCATAACATAATTAATTTTATTCAAAACTAAAATTTATAAAAAAAGAGTGCTTATTTTTATTAAACACTCTTTTTAATCTACAAGAATATAATTTTAAATGGAATAAAACTATCTTTTATCTCTATTATCAATAATCTCTTTAACTTGCCCATTTTCCATAACAACTATTCTATCAGAAATTTGATTTACAAAATCAATCTCGTGGCTAACAATTACCATTGTAATATCACTTGTATTTCTAAGCTCCTCAATTACTGCCTCAACCTCTTTTACCATCTCAGGATCAAGAGCAGATGTAGGCTCATCAAATAGCAATAACTCTGGATTTTTAGCCAATGCTCTAGCTATTGCAACCCTTTGTTTTTGTCCACCAGAAAGAGCTTTTGGATAGAAATTTGCCCTCTCTTTAAGTCCAACCTTTTCAAGAAGCTCAAGGGCTATCTCCTTAGCTTTAGATTTTTCCATCTTATCCACAACTATAAGGGATTCCATAATATTTTGTAGAGCTGTCATATGTGGAAATAGATTGAAAGATTGAAAAACCATTCCCATTTTGTTCTTTTCAGGAACTACAATTGTTCCAGAGTCAATCTCCTCTAAACCTATAAGACATCTAAGAAGTGTAGATTTTCCCCCACCAGATGCCCCAATTATAGAGATTACCTCTCCCTTTTCGATCTCTAAATTCACATTTTTCAGTATCATTTCACTTTCAGAATACTTTTTATATAGATTTTCTACCTTGATAAACATTTTAAATCATCACCTTTTTTTCCATTTTCTTAAAGAATAGCACAACAACTGTTGAAAGTATTAAGTACATCACTGCACATATTATAAATGGTGTTATTGAGAAGTCACGAGTAACAATCTCTTTAGAGTTTCTCAAGATCTCAGCCATTCCAATAGCAGAAACTAAAGATGTATCCTTAATAAGAGATATTGCCTCATTAGAAAGAGGTGGTAGAGCTGTAACAAGTGCTTGAGGAATAATGATTCTTCTCATAGTTTGAGAATAGCTCATTCCTAAAACCTTAGCAGCCTCATATTGTCCCTTGTCTATTCCTAAGATACTACCTCTGAAAATCTCACAAAAGTATGCAGCATAGTTGATGATAAAAGTTACTGATGCAGCAGTAAATGGAGTTAAAGTTATTCCAATTACTGGCAGCCCATAGTAAACAAAGAATAGTTGTAATAAAAGTGGAGTTCCTCTAAATATCCAAGTATAAATTTGGATACAATTATTTAAAAATGCCGATTTTGATACTCTTCCAAGGGAAAATATTATCCCTAGTGGCAGAGAAAACACCATAGTTATTATATAAAGATTAATTGTCAGTTTCATTCCATTTAAAATAAAAATTATATTCTCGTTCATAAATTATATCTCCTTAGTTATTTTTTGTGCCTAGCCATTTTTCACTGATCTTGTCAAAAGTTCCATCAGCTTTCATAGCATTGATTTGTTTGTTAATTTCATCTAAAAGAGTTTGATCACCCTTTCTTAAAGCAACTGCATAGTACTCATCAGATAGTGACTCCTCAGAGTAAGTAAGAGTGTTTTTCTTAGAGTTGTAATATTGTCCAGAAACAGAATCCATTACAACGGCATCTGTTCTACCAGCCTCAAGATCAAGAAGTGCTTCAACATTTGTTGCATATTTTTTAACCTCTTTAATCTCAGATGATATTGGATTTTTTTCTACTGCCAATGCCCCAGAACTTCCAAGTTGAACTCCCACTACTTTCCCAGCTAATTCATTAATCTTTGCAGGAGCTGTTCCCTTTTTAGTAAATATGATTTGTCCAACTACAAGATAAGGTTCTGTAAATGCAACTTGTTTCTTTCTTTGTTCAGTAACAGACATTCCATTCCATACCATATCTATATTTTTACTTCTTAAATCAAATATGATTGCATCCCATTCACAAGGTTTGAATTTTGCCTCAACACCCATTCTCTTAGCTACTTCCTTAGCCAAATCAATATCAAATCCAACTAGCTCTCCACTCTCATCTCTAAATCCCATAGGAGCAAATGTTGCATCTAATCCTACAGTGAAATATCCTTTTTTCTTAATATCCTCTAAAGAGTTGTCCTTTCCATAAGCAATCCCACAAGTTAAAGTTAACATCATTAAAACAGCCATGAATATTTTTTTCATAATAAATCCTCCTTTGATTCTAAATAAAAAAGCCATCTAGATTGTATCTAGATGGCTTACTAATTTATAAAAGCTTTAAGTTCCACCACAGATACAGACTCTTTAGCATTACAATTAGAGTCTGCATCTATGTCTAACATAAAAACAAACTCTCTATCTATGATGGTGATGATGTATTACGTTGTTAAGAACTTTAGTGACTTTCATAATTTTCTCCTCTTGTTTAATTAATATATGCTTATGATACTACCAAAAAAAACAAATGTCAATATTTTTTTACAAGTGTATCTATAAAAAAGACAAATTTCATTAGAATTTGTTGAAATGAAGTTTAGCCATATCTACGTCACTTTCAGTATAAGCAGGCTTTTCTTCATCTGGATATCCTAATGATATCATATTATGTAATTTTAATTCAGCTGGGACATTTAATAGCTCTTTTACTACATCTTCTGTTGAACGTCCTTCACTGTTTACTTTTCCCATAGTTTGAATCCAACAAGAACCTAAACCTAATTCATGTGCTTTTAATTGGATAACTGTACTAGCTATTGCTCCATCATCTAAACAAGTTGGTGTATCATGTACAAATATCACAATTGCTAAAGGTGCATCTGCCATAAATCCAGCTCCTCCATCCTTAGATACAGAAAGCTTTTGTAGTAACTCTTTATCATCTACAACTACATATTCATAAGGTCTTCTATTTCTTCCACTTGGAGCAACTAGAGCAGTTTTCATAAGCTCCATAATCACTTCTTTTTCAACTGGTTTATCTTTGTATTTTCTCACTGTTCTTCTACTTAAAAAATCCATATAAAAAACCTCCTATGTTTATTATTGATAATTTTTTCCATTTATATAAAGCTCTGCTTCACTTAAATCACATTCATCATTCCAAGAAATTCCATATCCTCCCACATCAACTACTACATTTTTAAAGATAGAATAATCTTTTAATTGAGAAAAAAATTGATATTTGAAATTAGGTTTAAAGTCATATAATTTTATGCTATTATCACTAAAAAAAACTTTTAGTATATAATTTTCTAAAACTTCTATTTTTTCTATTTTAGGAAATTTCATATTAAACACCTCCTATTTTAATTCAGGCAATTTAAAAAATTCTTTTGTTTCCCACATTTTTAATAAATCTAATTGATAATATTCTGTCCATTCTTGTACTAATTTTAAAGCTCTTGTTGGTAAATCTCCTTCTAACATTTCAAAAGTATTCAAATCAATTATACCATTATATTCACCATAAATAGCATGTAAATGAGGTGGTAAATGATCATTAAAATACATTTTTATTATTATTCCATAAAATCTACAAATTACTGGCATTTTTTTCTCCTTAATCAATTAAATAGAAAAGTTTTAAGAGTTATTTAATTAAACTATAAAGAAGTTCAATCTCCTCTTTCCAAATAGTATCATCTATTGTTTCAAGAATAATAGGTATATTGTCAAATCTAGGATCATTCATAAGTCTTTCAAAAAACTCCATACCTAGAACACCCTTACCAATACTATCGTGTCTATCTTTTCTAGTTCCAGTATCAAATTTAGAATCATTTAGATGTACAGCTTTTAAATATTTAAACCCTATATGTTTTTCAAACTCTGACATAGTGTTTTCATATCCAGCCTCATCTTTAAGCTCATAACCAGCACATAGAGAGTGGCAAGTGTCAATACATACCCCAACTCTATCTTTATTCTCAATCTTTTCAATTATCTTTCCAATATGTTCAAATTTATATCCCATATTTGAACCTTGTCCAGCAGTTGTTTCCAATACAACTATTGCATAATCTGTGGCATCAATAGCCTTGTTGATGCAATCAGCAATATTTTCTATACACTTTTCCTCGCTGATCTCATTTAAGTGGCTTCCAGGGTGTGTATTTAGATATTTTAACCCCAATGCCTCACATCTTTTCATCTCATCAATAAAGGCATTTAATGATTTTTCTCTCTTTTCTATATCCTCTGCTCCTAAATTGATAAGGTAACTGTCATGAGGTAGTACATAATCAGCATCGTAACCATTTTCAATCATAGCCTGTTTAAATTTAGCTATATCTTCATCTGTATAAGGCTTAGCATCCCAACGTCTTTGATTTTTTAGAAATAGAGCAAAGGCTCTTGCTCCTATCTCCTTAGCATTCTTTGGAGCATTGAAAACTCCACCAGTTGTGGAAACATGTGCTCCAACAAATTTATTTTTAATTCTCTCTTCTCTTGTACTCACAATTTTCTCCTTTTCTTTTATAACAATATTATACCACAATTAGAGCTAAATACAATATTTGAAAAATTATAAAATAAATTCTTTTACTCTGGTTAGTAAAAAAATTTATAAGCAAGAAAGAGCTATTAGTAGATTATCTTACCGTCCTTTAAAGCTATCTTTCCATTAACTAGCACATATTTTATCCCACTAGGTGAGATTAATTTCTCAAAAGTGGCATTATCCTTTAACTCATCCAATGAAAAAATTGTAATATCTCCACTAGCTCCAATTGAAAGAGTTCCAGCCTCAAGTCCATAGAGATCTGCTGGTTGGCTAGTAACCTTTGCAACTCCCTCTGATAAACTCATAATCTTATCATCTAACACATATTTTCTCAAAAATTTAGGGAAAGTTCCAACAGCTCTAGGGTGTCCATTTCCACTTTCTGAAAGGAGTCCATCACTTGCAACAACTACATTTTTATTTTGAAAAGCTATTTTAATATCCTCATCAACCATTAAATGACCAGCCACTAAAGTATCTGGTGAATTTTTACGTAGATCGTCAAAAATCTCTATTGTGCATCTTTGCCCCTTGTATTTTCCATCTAAAACCTCTAATTTAGAGTAATCACCACCATGAGATTCAATATATCCATCATCAAATACAGCTGATCCAATGTGAGTGCTAAAAGCAGTGTAAGGGTAACAATCACAACCTATATCTAAACCACTATCAATTTTCTCTTGTATATAGTTTAAAAATTTTCTCATCTGTCCATATCCAGCCATACTTCCAATATGTGATATTTGAAAATGTGAGTTTACATATTTGGCAATTTCAAAAAACTCCTCACAAGACTCTATAATACCATCTCCATCCTTTCTCAGATGAACAGCTATTATCTTATTTTCCCCTAATTTAGCTAGATTTATAAGCTCCTCTCTGTTTATACCGGGAATATATTCAATTCCAAAGCTAATACCTAAAAGATTGTTTTCCTTGATTAACTTTTCCCCATATCTATACATCTTTTCAATCTCATCTGATGAAAGAGAGGCATATCTATCCTCTGCTCCTATATGATCTCTTAAAACCTTATGAGGAAGTAACATTTTAAAATTTATAAGAGGATTTTTCTCATACTCCTTCAAATATTCACCAATATTATTTGGACCTATACCACAGTTTCCTCCAACTGCTGTGGTAACTCCCATTTTTAACATTCTCTCAAAAATATCAATCTGTATCTTTCCATCTTTCATAATATCTTCGTGCATATGAATATCTATAAATCCTGGTGTTACACATAGATTTTTAGCATCTATCTCACAATCTCCAACAAGTTTATCTTTAGATATTTTACTTATCTTTCCATCTGTAACCTCTAAATTTAGATAATCATTAATACTATTTTTAGGATCTATAACAAATCCATTATTTATTACAATCTTCATATTGATCACCTCAATTTAAAAAATTATTTTCTAAGATTTTAATATCACAATAAAAAAAATGATAATATAAAAAATTAAATGCAGATATACAATTTTTATATACAAAAAAATTATTGACAAATAAAAAGATTTGTGATAGGTTACATTTAATAAATTACTAAATGGAGGTAGAATGATGTTAAGGAACAGGAAAATAAACTATACAATTAAATACTGTTTTATTTTCCTTAATTGACTTTATTCTATTAATATTTTTTGATTTGATGTATATATTTTATTTTTAGAAATACCGTCTATATAAGGATGGTATTTTTTTATTTACAATTTTTTAGGAGGATGATTTTATGAAAAAGATTATTTTGGCATTTTTATTAGGTGTATTACTTATAGCTTGTGGGAAAGATGGTAAAGAGCTTGTTTACAAAGTAGGTACTAATGCAGAGTTTCCACCTTATGAGTATATAGAAGAAGGAAAGATAAAGGGATTTGATGCAGATATAATGGATGAGATAGCTAAGAGAGGAGAGTTTAAATTTGAATGGGTAAATATGAACTTTGATGGTTTAATCTCTGCTTTACAATCTAAAAAAGTAGATATGGTAATTGCTGGAATGACATTGAATGAGGAGAGACAAAAATATGTTAATTTCTCTGTTCCATACATTAAACCAGCGGTATCTTTAATTGCTTTAAAAAGTAATTCTACTACTTCAATAGAAGAGTTTAACAACAAGAAATTTGGTGTTGAATTGGGAACAACAGAGGCTGATATTATAAAAGGGAAGTTTCCAGATGCAATAATTGTTCCATTTTCAAGTAATACAGCATCTGTATTAGCATTAAAATCTCAAAAAATAGATGCAATATTATTTGATAGCAAAGTAGCTGAAAGCTATGTTAAAAACAATCCAGATATAAAAATAGTTGGAGAAGCAGCAGGTGAGGAAAAAGCTATGGCATTTAATTTAAAAGATACAGAGGTTCATAATAAAGTAAATACAATTTTACAAGAGATGCTAAATGATGGAACTATTGATAAATTAAAAGAGAAATATGGAATTTAAGGAGCAAATTATGAGTTCAAATCCATTTTATATTGAGATATCTAAAGAAAATCTAATTTATAATAGCAATTATCTGCAAAAAACTTATAACTCAAAACTGTTGCCAGTTTTAAAAGCCAATGCTTATGGGCATGATATTAATATTGTATCATCTATTTTATATGAAAGTGGAGTTAAAGAGTTTGCTGTGGCTCGTCTATGTGAGGGGTATAAAATTTTAGAAAATGAAAATTTAAAAGATTGTAAAATTTTAATTTTTGAAACTGTTGATCAAGAGGATTATCCTAATTTAGATAGCAGAATTATACTATCAGCCAATACTTTTGAAGATTTAAAAAATATGGTTGAGAAGGGAGTTCCAACTGAACAGATACAGATAAAAATAGATTTTGGTTTTGGGAGAAATGGGATCTTCTTTCAAGAGGTTGAAGAGCTAAAAGAGTATATTGAAAAATATGATCTTAAATTTAGTGGAATATATTCACATCTCTATGCTTTAGAAAAAGATGAGGGAGCAGAGGTAATTGAAGAGTTTAAAAAAGTAATTCTATTTTTAGGAAAAGATAGATTTCAAATGACACATATTCAAAATAGTGAGGGAATATACCTACATGGAAACAGCAACTTTTTTACTCATATTAGACCGGGAATCTATATATATGGTATTCAAGAGCCGGGAATACATATGGAAAATATAAAGCAAGTTTTAACTTTAAAGGGAAAAATTGATAGTATTCGTCAACTAAAAAACAAGAAATATCTAGCTTATTCAACTAAGGAGAGCACTAAAATAGTTGGAGATGAGAATATTGCAAAGATTAAAATTGGATATGGAGATGGATTTTTAAAACTTAATACATTTACTCAATGTGTAATAAATGGAAAAAAATTTATAATAAATTCAATCACTATGGATAACTCTTTTATCCAAGTAGATGAAAGTGTTAAAATCGGAGATGAAGTTATTCTTTATCCTGATTTTAATGATGTTTTTTTTAAACTAAATGTACATATTGTTGAGTTAATATGTCTATTAAGCCCTAGATTAAAGAGGGTTATAGTTTAATAATTAAATTTCTCTAACTTAATAACTCTAAGGCAACAAAAACGCCAGAAGATATTAGACAGGAAAAACATATGTTTATACACATTATATAAGTAAAATAAGATAGGATATTTTAGACCAATAATAAAAAGCTTTCTATAAGTTAAATTTCTTATAGAAGGCTTTTTTTATGTTTATAGAGTGAAAAACAAATAGAATAAAAACTATTGAATTAGAACAAAAAAGACAAAATTTGTATTAAAACATATTGTTTATTTAAAAAATAAAGAATTGTTAGGAAAAAGTTTCTAAAGATGATATAATCTATCCACAAACAGAAATGGAGGGCTTAAATGGAAGCAAAAAAAGTATTGTTCTATGATATCAAATCATATGATAAAGAGTTATTCAAAAGATTTGGGAAAGATTATAATTTAGAAATGAAATTCTTAAAGGGGAAATTAAACGAAGAAAGTGCAGATCTTTCAAAGGGGTATGAGATCGTATGTGCTTTTGCAAATGACACAATTAATAAGGAAGTAATTGATATTTTAGCTGAAAATGGGGTAAAACTTCTTGCTATGAGATGTGCTGGGTATAATAATGTATCTTTAAGACATATAAAAGATAGATTTAAAGTAGTAAGAGTTCCAGCTTACTCACCTTATTCAATAGCTGAGTATACAATGGGGATGATCTTAGCATTAAATAGAAAAATTCACAAAGCATATGTTCGTACAAGAGAGGGGAATTTCTCAATCAGCGGACTTATGGGATTTGATTTATATGGAAAAACTGCTGGAATTATAGGAGCTGGAAAAATTGCTCAAATTCTTATTAAAATATTAAAAGGTTTTGGAATGAATGTAATCGCTTATGATCCATATCCAAACTATGACAAAGCTAAAGAGTTAGGTTTTGAATTTGTAGATTTAGATACTCTTTATGCAAACTCTGATATTATATCTCTAAACTGTCCATTGACAAAGGAAACTAAATATATTATCAATAGAGAGTCAATGTCTAAAATGAAAGATGGGGTTATGATTGTTAATACTGGAAGAGGAAGATTAATTGACTCTGTTGATTTAGTTGAGGCATTAAAAGATAAAAAAGTTGGAGCTGCTGCTCTTGATGTTTATGAGGAGGAAGCTGAGTATTTCTTTGAAGATCTATCAGATAAAATTATAGAAGATGACATTCTTGGAAGACTTCTTTCTTTCCACAATGTGCTTATAACATCACATCAAGCTTACTTTACAGAGGAAGCAGTTGAGGCAATTACAAAAACTACACTTGATAATATAAAAGACTTTATTGAGGGAAAACCTCTAATTAATGAAGTAAAATAATTGAAAAAGAGAGTTCGCTATAAGAACTCTCTTTTTGTTGTTATTAAATTAAATAAGGTTTAACTATTTCTAAAAACTCCTCTTTTCTCTCTAAGAAACTTCTAAAAGAGATTTTTTCCTCAGCTAATTTAACTCCTAAATCCCCTATAAATTTAGGAATATCTCTATCTATAATTGTTCCTATTTTTTCACCAAGCATTGTTTTTTCTCTACTGAAAATACCACCAACATATAGATCAAAAACATCTTCCAAAGCATCTCCAACTTTTCTTTTACCCCCAGCAAAACCAATCTCATTAACTTGATGTCTTGCACAAGAGTTTTGACAACCTGATATGTGAATTGATGGAATATACTCTTCAGGAATATTGTTTTCTTTTAGGTAGTTTAATATATTACTTAAAAGTTTTTGGCTTTGTTCAATTCCCATTTGACAAGTAGGAACTCCTATACAACTTACACTTTGTTGCACTTTATTTGCCATTCTAACATCTTTTGTTAACTCTAAAAGCTCTTTTATCTGCTCTTCAGTCAAGTTTCTAACATAGATATTTTCATTCATGCTAAGTCTTGCCTCACAGTTAAGGTTTCTATCTAAAAATTCCACAAGAGTTTTAAAAGTTGTAGATAATAGTTGCCCATTTAATGGATGAAGTACCATAGAGTATAGATTATCTTGTCTTTGAGGTATAATGCAAGAATCCTCTTTTAAAGTGTGGTTATATTTCTCTAAAGTTGTTGAAAGTTCAACAGGAATATTCACATCTAAGTTTAATTTTGTTTTTACCTCAGCTAAATGTTTTTCATAGCATTCAAAGAAAGCCTCTACTCCCATTCTTCTAGGAATATATCTAGTTCTAGCTTTTGCTTTATTTTGATAATCCCCTTCTGCCATAAATAGTTGAGTCATAGCTTCTACATGGTAAAGAATATCTTTTGGCTCTACTAATTTATCATAATGAAGAGATGGTGCTGGATTACCTCCAAGACCTCCTGCTATAAATAATCTAAAGAATGGTTGCCCATCTTTTACAGTTGCCATAAATCCTAAATCGTTAAGAGTTGCATTTGAATCATCTCTATCACTAGAAGAAAAAGCTATTTTCAGTTTTCTAGGAAGTTTGTAAGTTGTGATTTGCCCCATTAAATATTTGCTTACTTCATGTGCAAAAGGTGTCACATCAAAATACTCCCCTTTTTCAACTCCAGACATAACTGAAAGTGATACGTTTCTTGGGAAGTTTCCACCTCCACCACGAGTATAAAGATTGTGATCAATTGATTCACTCATAATATCACAAACATCATCAATTCCTAAATCATGTAATTGAATAGCTTGTCTTGTTGTCAAATGTAAACGTGGAATATTGTATCTGTCTAAAAATGTTGTTATTAATTTTAGATGTTCTAAAGGAAGAATTCCAGAGTTAGTACGAAGTCTTATCATGAATTTTTCTCCACCACGTTGAGCATAAACTCCCATACCACCTGATTTTCCTTTAAAATCTCCCACTGAAATCTCTTTCTTTAAAAATCTATGCCCCAAGTTACGGAAATCATCAATTTCCTGTTTTAATATATTATTAAATTTATCCATGAAATCCTCCTTACAAAAAAGTGTTTACATACAATTATATATCAATTTTTATTTTTTGTATATATTTTTTTCACTTTTTTGAAAAAAATTTCATAGATATGATTAATTCTTTATAACACCATCTTTATATTCAGGAACAATATCAAACTTATCTACACTAAAGCAATGGTTCATATCTCCATAGAAACCTATTGATTTTAGATATTCAAAATGCTTACTTCCAGTTAATGTATTCTCTATTCCCTTTGAATTTTCAGCAATAATCTTAACACCTAAGCTAATATCACTAAGTTTAATATCTTTTACTTTTTCAGCTAATCTTCTTACAATCTCTCCAGCACATAGAGCATCATCAAGAGAGAACTCATCATTAGTACCAGAACAGATTATCACTGTATCTTGATTCTCCTCTATTAATTTATTAACTACACTTTCAATATTTAAAAAACAAGCTATAAAAAGTTTTTTTGAACCATTGGCAGAACTTTCAATGGCTCTTGTTCCATTGCTTGTAGTCATAAACACATCTTTACCATTAACCATTTCTTTTGTATATTCAAGAGGGGAATTTCCAAAATCAAATCCCTCTATTTTAAGCCCCTTTCTCTCTCCACCTAAAACATATGAATTAGATTTTTTACAATTTTCCAATACACTTTCTATATCTTTATATGGATATATTGCCTTTGCTCCATTGGCAATAGCTGTTACCATAACACTTGTTGCTCTCAACACATCAATGATTACTACAATTTTATCCTTAATTTTTTCAGCTTTTATCTCTCCAGCTGTAAGTATAACATCTACTTTCATATTTTCACTTCCTATATATTAAATTTGCAATACTATTATACTACTTTTCTATATTTTTTCCAAAATATTCTCTTGATAAAATATATTTCAATGTGCTATACTCTTATTTAGTGACAAGACATATGTAAATTTTATTGTATATACAGGAGGAGAACCCTTGAATAAAAAGATAGAGAGAATAAATGAATTAAAGAGAGAAAAAAATGGTGTAATCCTTGCACATTATTATACAGAACCAGAGGTGCAAGAGGTTGCTGACTATATAGGGGATTCATATTTTTTAAGTGAAAAAGCTAGAGAGCTAAAAGAAGATGTAATAGTTATGTGTGGAGTTTCATTTATGGGAGAGTGTGTAAAGATACTTAATCCAGAGAAAACTGTACTTCTTCCAGATGCTGAGGCAGATTGCCCAATGGCACATATGGCTAGTATTGAGAAGATACAAGAGGTAAAAGTTAACAATGAAGATGTAGCAGTAGTTTGTTATGTAAACTCAACTGCAAAACTAAAATCATACTCTGATGTATGTGTAACTTCAGCAAATGCCTTAAAGATAGTTAAAAATTTACCAAACAAGAATATATTCTTTATACCAGACCAACATCTAGGTAGATATGTGGCAACTCAAGTTCCAGAAAAGAATATTATTTTAAATGATGGATGTTGTCCTATACATGCTAAGGTAACTAAAGAGGATATTTTAAAACTGAAAGAACTTCACCCAGAGGCTAAAGTTATGGTACATCCAGAGTGTCAAAAAGAGGTAGTTGAACTAGCTGATTATATAGGAAGTACATCTGGAATAATTAAAGCTGTGGCAAATAGCAGTGATAAAGAGTTTATCATTAGTACTGAAGATGGGATTTTATATGAATTAAGATTAAATAATCCAGATAAAAAGTTCTATATGCCAAAAGAATTTCAATGTAAAGATATGAAAAAAATAAGTTTAGATAAGATTATAAAAGCATTTGAAACTAATGAACCTCAAGTTAGATTGACAAAAGATGAGATTGAAAAAGCTTATAAACCACTAGAAAAGATGTTAGAGCTTTCTAAATAATAGGAGAAAAGGAAAATGAATAGAAATTATGATGTAATTATAGCAGGAACAGGAGCAGGGGGATGCTTTACAGCTCTTCATCTACCTGAAGATATGAGTATTCTTATGATAACAAAATCTACTTTAGAAGAGAGTGATTCTTTCTTAGCTCAAGGTGGAATCTGTGTTTTAAGAGATGAAAATGATTTTGATAGCTTTTTTGAAGATACTTTAAAAGCTGGACACTATAAAAATAAGAAAGAGTCTGTTGAGATAATGATTAACTCATCAAGAGATACTATCAATCAATTAATTGGTTATGATGTGAATTTTGCTACTAAAAATGGTGAGATGCTTTATACTCGTGAGGGGGCTCACTCAAAACCTCGTATAGCTTATCACGATGATATTACAGGACAAGAGATTACACAAAAACTTTTATCTCATGTATTAAAGAAAAAAAATATAACACTTTTAACTAATACAACTCTTTTGGATATTATAAGTGATAACAATAAGTGTGTTGGTGGAATTATTGAAAGTGATGATGGAAAAGTTCAAGCTGTTTATTGTAAAAACTTAGTTTTAGCAACAGGGGGACTTGGTGGGGTATATGAACACTCAACAAACTTCCCACATCTTACTGGAGATGCTCTTGCAATAGCAGCAGAACACAATGTAAAATTAAAGGATATTAGCTATATTCAAATTCACCCTACAACTTTATTTACTAAGGAAAAGGGAAGAAGTTTCCTAGTTTCTGAATCTGTAAGGGGAGAAGGGGCATTGCTCTATGATAAAAATTTTCAACGTTTTACAGATGAACTTATTCCTAGAGATAGATTGACAGCAGCTATAAGAAAACAAATGGCTAAGGATAATACAGAGTTTGTTTGGTTGGATATGAGACCTATTATTGAAAAGGGTATAGATATTACAAAGAGATTTCCAAATATTGTAAAAAAATGTAGAGAGGAGGGGTACGATCCAGAGAAAGAGTGTATACCTGTTGTACCTGCTCAACACTACTTCATGGGGGGAATAGATGTTGACTTAAATAGTAAAACTTCTATGGAGCATCTATATGCAGTTGGGGAAACAAGTTGTAACGGAGTACATGGAGCTAACCGTCTTGCAAGTAACTCACTATTAGAAACTTTAGTTTTTGGAGAGAGAGCTGCTCATGATATAGTTGCTCATAAAGATGAGGTTACAAATATAGATTATAATATAGATTTAGGAAAATACAATGATAAAAAATCTCTATTTGAAAAATATAGATCTATTGTTTTAGAGGAGATAGAAAAAGATAGAGGAGAAAAGGAGAGAGAATAATGAATATAGTTACTGCTGGGGTTAATATAGATGATCTTATTTTAATGGCATTAAAAGAGGATATTTCAAGTGAAGATATAACTACAAATTCTGTAATGAGAGAGAAAAAGCTTGGAACAGTTCAACTTATCTGTAAACAAGATGGGGTAATTGCAGGACTTGAAATTTTTAAAAGAGTATTTGAGCTTTTAGATAGAGAAACTGTAACAAAGTTATATTTTAAAGATGGTGACAAAGTTAAAAAAGGTGATCTTCTTGGAGAGGTTGAAGGGGATATAAGAGTTTTACTTTCTGGAGAGAGAACAGCACTAAATTATTTACAACGTATGAGTGGTATTGCAACTTATACTAATAATATGGTAAAATTACTAGAAGGTAGCTCAGTGAAACTTTTAGATACAAGAAAAACTACACCAAATATGAGGATATTTGAAAAATATGCAGTAAAAGTTGGTGGTGGAAATAACCATAGATATAATCTATCTGATGGAATACTTCTAAAAGATAACCATATTGATGCTGCTGGTGGAGTTGCAAATGCAATAAAAATGGCAAAAGAATATGCACCATTTGTGAGAAAAATTGAGGTTGAAGTTGAGAATTTGGACATGCTAAAAGAGGCACTAGAGGCTGGAGCTGATATTATAATGCTAGATAATATGACTCCAGAGATGATGAAAGAGGCTGTTAAATTAACTAGAGGTAAAGCTGTAACAGAATGTTCTGGTAATATAACTAAGGAAAATATCCAAACTATTATAGATACTGGGGTGGATTATGTTTCTAGTGGAGCTTTAACTCATTCTGCTCCAATACTTGATATTTCTCTAAAAAATCTTCGTGTGCTATAAGGAAAGGGAGAATTAGTCGTGACTGGAAAAGAGAGACGTAATGAGATTATAAATCTAATAAAAAGTATAAATGAGCCTATTTCAGGGACAGAACTTGCTAAGAGATATGGAGTTAGTAGACAGGTGATTGTTCAGGATATAGCACTTCTTAGAGCTGAAAATTATGATATATTTTCTACTACAAGGGGATATATTCTTCAAAAATCTGCTTTTTATACTAGAGTTTTTGATACTTGTCATAGTGATGATCAGATAGAGGATGAGTTAAATACTATTGTTGATTTAGGTGGAATAGTAGTTGATGTTTTTATCAGACACGAGGTATATGGAAATTTAAAAGCAGAACTTGGGATAAATAATAGGAGAGCTGTAAAGGAGTTTATTGAGAAGATAAAAAATGGAAGTTCTACACCTTTGAAAAACTTAACTTCTGGTAGACATTTTCACACTGTACAAGCTGATAGTGAAAAGGTTTTGGATATGATAGAGGATGAGTTAAGGGAGAAGGGGTATATAGCATAAAAGAAAAGAGGCTCTTTGTCAAATAGTGTTGGCAAAAGATAAATAAATTTTTAAATAACTCTATTTTAAAAAGTAAATAAAATAGCTGATGAAGTATTCCAAAAACTAGGAAAACAAGGAAGTAAAGATGGTTTATATCTAAAGTGGGTTCAATTTAATGGATATTCAGAATCAACATTAAAAAGATATAGAAATCATTGGGAAATATTTAAATCAGTAGATGATAATGTAAAACCAGTAATAGCTTTATTAACATATTCCCAAGTTAGTAAGATTTTAAAGAATGAAGATATAAGAGAATTAGTTGATTCTTCTAAAGAACTTACATTAGAAAATATAAAAGCTTTATTAGACGAAGAAAAATTAGTAACTCCTTTAGTAGAACATAAAATAGAAGTTCCAGATTTTGATTTTGATAAGATAAACAATTTTCTAAAAAATGCTGAAAATATTGAAGAATCTAAGAGAAATAAGATATTTAAACTTATGAATCAAATAAACAAATTAATAGAAGAATAAAGTAGGTAGAGAAAGAGTTATTGGAAAATGGAATATTTAAGTAAAGGTATTCAAATAAAAAGTTGTAATAAAGAAGAAATATGAAGAAAAATATATTCTTTCTTAAGGAAAGGATAAAATATTATATAAAGAAAATTTATAGAATAATAATGGGAGGAAACTAATCGTCATCCTGACGATTAGTTTTATTTTGTCAAAATAAATGTAAAAAAATTTTGTAAGAAGTGGGAATATGAATATGGTTAATCTTCTATAAATTTTCAAAAACGTAATTTTTTATGACGATTTCAACAATTCTTTATTGTAAAAAAAATTTAAAAATGGTAAAATTCGATTATATTGTATATAGAGAGGGATTAGAATGAAAAAAAAAGCTAAAGGTAAAATTATGTTTTTATTAGCTATTACTTTACTTGCAACAAGTTGTGGAAATGTGAATACTAAAGAGGGAACAAAGGAAGTAGAAATAGCTAAGCTTTCAATAGATAAAAAATATCAACAAAATGATTTAATTCTTTTTACTAATGAAGTTTTAGGTGGATGGTCAATGGAAGGAGGACAAGAGTTAGATGAAAGAGGGTTTTTACCTGTAGATAAAAATATGACATATAACTCTTTACCTTCATTACACATAAAAACTTCAATAAATGAAAATCAATGGTTATGTTCAATAGTACCAAAAGGTTGGAATGCTATGAATTTAGAACCATATGTTGCCAATGGAACATTAGAGTTTAATATAAAAGGGGCAAAAGGGGGAGAAGTATTTGAACTCTCTTTTGGTGGAAAGAGAACAGATGGAAAAGGAGATATTGATATAGTCTCTTTTAGAACAGACACGCAGTTTGAAATAACTAAAGAATGGCAACATATTTCTATTCCATTAAAGGATGTGATGAATTTATCAGGAGAAGCAGATTTAAGATCTTTTAGACAGCTTATTTTTAAGGAAGTTGATAATGGGGTAACAGAAAAACCTGTTGAAGTATGGATAAATGATGTAAGAATAATAACTTCAGATGATGAAACTTCACAAAATCCTGTGAAAGTAAATCAAGTAGGATATCATTTAAATGCAGATAAATATGCTTTAATAAGTGGATTTGCACATAAATTCACAACTCCAGTAGGAATAATTTTTAGAGTAAAAGATACTAAAGATAAAGTGATTTATACAGGAAAATTGTCGCTGATTTGTGATGATGATTCAGTTGTATCAGGAGATAGAATACTAAAAGCTGACTTCAGTGATATTAAAGTTCCAGGAACATATTTTTTAGAGGTTGAAGGTGTAGGAAAATCTCAGAAATTTACAATAGGAGATAACATATATAAACCTTTATTGGAAGATATAACTAAATATTATTATCTTCAAAGAGGAAATGAAATAATTGAAGAAAAATATGTTGGAAAACTATTTGCAAGAGGAGAAGGACTACCACAAGATAGAAGTGTTCCTCTAAATTCTCAAAGAGAGAGCTCAAAAAGATATGATGTTTCTGGTGGATGGTATGATGCTGGAGATTATGGAAAATACACAAATGCTGGAGCTACTGCGGTAACAGAACTTTTATGGGCATATGAAATGTTTCCAAATCAATTTAGAGATAAAAAAGATTTTATACCAGAAAGTGGAAATGGAGTTTCAGATTTATTAGATGAAATTAGATGGGAATTAGATTTCTTATTAAAAATGCAAGATAAAGATACAGGAGGAGTATATTCTCATGTATGGGCACAAAACTATGATGGTGCACCAGATATAGCTTTAACAATGGATAGATATATCCAGGATAAAAATGGAACAATGACTAATGTAAAACCAACAACTCATACAGCAGATGTTGTTGCTGCTTTAGCTCATGGTTATACAGTATTTAAAAATATAGATAAAGAATATGCTGAAAAATTACTTAAAGCAGCAAAATTTGGATACCAATACTTAGAAAAAAATTCAAATTTAATAATCTCTATGCCGAATGAACCATATTATGATGGAAATGATACTGATAATAGATTATGGGCAGCAGCAGAATTATATAGAGCCACTGGAGAAAAAAAATACGACGAATATTTCTTAAATAACTATAGAAATTTTGAAGAAAGCTTTGAAGCTGAAAAAACTGGACATGGATGGGGAAATATGGAAAAAGTTGCTTTTTATGCATACTTAAGCTCTAAAAATCCTGCTTCTGAAGTAAAAGAATGGTTTAAAGATAAGTTTACATCATGGTCAGATGATGTATTTGAAAAAACTGTAAATAACCCATGGAAAACTGTGTTAGGAGAAAATGACTATGTATGGGGAAGTAACTCAGTTATAGGAACTACATTGATGGATCTATATGTAGGAAATAAGGTTCTAGGAAAGGATAATGATAGAACTATAGCTATGATGAGAACTAATATGAACTATTTCTTAGGAGTAAATCCATTAGCATTTAGTTATGTTTCAGGATATGGAGAAAATTGTTTAAGTCATGCATTTAGCAACATATATAATTATGATGGGATATTAGAGATTCCAAAGGGATATTTTGCAGGAGGACCAAACCAATTTCAAGGTGCGGAACTATCTAAATTCAATGCTAGAGATTATGTTGACTCAGGATATGACTGGACAACAAATGAGCACACAATTTATTGGAATTCAGTATTAATATTTTCTACAGCAGCTTTAAATGAAAATCTTCAAGAAGTTAGTATTATGAACTTTGAAGTGAAATAAAAAATAAAAAGAGAGCAAGTTACTAAAAGTTATAGAGTATCCTTGCTCTTTTAATTTACTAATTTTTTAGATAAAATAATTTAATCACTATTAACCAAATTAAAAAAATCAGAAATAGGAATTAATGATGCTCCAAGTATACTTGAACGCTCATTTAAATTAGAACATAAAATATTAAGAGGATAATTTTTAAAGAAAATATTTTTTTGAATATTTTTTAAAATATCTTGTTGATATTTTTCAATATATTTTGCTAAATTTCCACTAATTATAA
>OFOU01000276.1_pt1 | contig 47466 bp, 40 predicted proteins | sample 1542061 | NCBI WGS metagenome assembly OFOU01 (sample SAMN04209239, study PRJEB22552) | human gut metagenome | biome: gut; material: feces | host: Homo sapiens | place: USA: Oklahoma
CCGCTGCAGGCCAGATCAAAACTGGTTCTATGAGCCGTTCTGACCGCGTTGCTAAGTACAACCAGCTGATTCGTATCGAAGAAGCTCTGGGTGAACAAGCACCGTACAACGGTCGTAAAGAGATCAAAGGTCAGGCGTAATCCTGTTCTTTAACTCTTAACGTAAAAACCCGCTGCGGCGGGTTTTTTTATGCTCTTAAAGCAGTAGAGGAAGGGTCGCGCTGGCGGTTTGCTGGCTCACATCACTGTACTTTTCATCCAGAGCAATCAGCGACATAGTCAGTAGTTCTACCAACAGCATCACTCCCACCTTGGCGTTTAGCGCGCCAGCACTCAACGGACCTTCTGGTTTGGCTGCGACCAGTTGAATATCACTCAGCGAAGCCAACGGGCTGCGCGGCGTATTACTTAACGCCAGTACGCGCACGCCTTGCTTACGCGCCAGTTTAACGACATGCAGTAGATCGCGCGTCGAACCTGAACTGGAAATCGCTACCACCAGCGTGTCTTTGTTAAGCGTTGTGGCGTTCATGGCTGCACGATGCATGTCACTGAACAATTGTGCAGGTTTGCCGAGGCGCAGGAGTTTGTAATGTAAATACTCACCCAGAATAGCGCTGGCCGCTACGCCATAAATCTGTACCGACTGGGCCTGATGCAGCGCCAAAGCGGCGGATTCCAGTAATGTCCTGTCGAGTAATTTTGCTGTGTCCTGCAGCGCTTGTACGGATTCATTGACCACATTGTCAATCTCATCTCCGCTGTGCTCTACCGGCTGCCCTTGCTGGAGATCGAGTGCCAGCGCCATTTTGAATTCGTTATAACCCTTACACCCTAGTGCGCGGCACAGACGTGTGACGCTCGCCTCGCTGGTGTCGCTTTCACGCGCCAGTTCGGTAATCGTCAGGTAGACAACTTTTGCCGGATCGCTGAGCACAAACTCTCCCAGCTTCTGCTGTGTTCGGCTATATCCGTCAACGCCCTGGCGCAATCTCAGCAGCAGGTTTTCATTTTCTGACATGCAAAATCCTTAATGCGTTTCTCTGTTGATAGTGTGGCGGAAAGCAGGGGAGAGATGCCAGTCATTTTAAAAAAGTATGATCGGCTTCCTGCATTTTGATGATAATTTTCATTTTATAAATTAAATGTGGTAAAAATTTTCATCATTAATCGGGGAGATGAAAAAATGATGCAAATGTTTAGCGGCGCTTCATCGGGCGCATGGTTCGAAAAGGCACAGCGGTTCGGCAAATCGTTCATGCTGCCGATTGCGGTACTGCCCGCTGCGGGGCTGTTGTTAGGGATTGGCGGCGCGCTGTCGAATCCAAACACATTGACTGCTTATCCGTTTTTGGACGTTGACTGGTTACAGGCAATCTTCACGATCATGACCAGCGCAGGTTCTATTGTGTTTGCCAACCTGTCGGTGCTCTTTGCGGTGGGTGTTGCAGTAGGGCTGGCTAAAACGGATAAAGGCACCGCTGGGCTTGCGGCATTGCTGGCATTTCTGGTGATGAACGCCACCATCAACGCTTTATTGACGCTCAACGGAACGCTGGCACACGAGAATCCCGGTGCCGTAGGCCAGGGGATGACGCTGGGTATTCAGACACTGGAAACGGGTGTGTTCGGTGGGGTGGTGATTGGGCTTGTCACCTGCGCGCTGCATAGCCGTTTCAATAAAGTCTCATTACCTCAGTTCCTTGGTTTCTTCAGCGGTTCGCGCTTTGTACCGATTATTAGCTCCCTTGCCGCGATTGTCGTGGGTGCGGTCATGACGGTGGTTTGGCCGCATTTCCAGAAACTCATTTTTGGACTGGGAGGTCTGGTGGATGCGACAGGCTATCTGGGGACGCTGTTGTACGGCTTCATCCTGCGTATGCTTGGCCCACTGGGGTTACACCATATCTTCTATTTGCCGTTCTGGACGACGGCGCTTGGCGGTAGTGAAATCGTCAACGGCCAGTTAGTTGAAGGTACGCAGCGTATTTTCTTCGCGCAACTTGCCGATCCGAATACGCAGCAGTTCTATGCGGGCACCTCGCGCTTTATGTCAGGGCGCTTCATCACCATGATGTTTGGCCTGCTTGGCGCATGTCTGGCGATGTACCACACCGCCAAGCCTGAGAACAGAAAACTTGTTGCTGGTCTGCTGTTGTCAGCGGCCCTGACCTCTTTCCTGACAGGGATCACTGAGCCTATCGAGTTCTCATTCCTCTTTGTTGCACCCGTGTTATACGTCATTCACGCCTTCTTCGATGGTCTGGCGTTTATGATGGCGCATATTTTACATATCACCATCGGGCAAACCTTTTCGGGTGGGCTTATCGATTTCCTCCTTTTCGGCGTGCTACAGGGGGAAGCTAAAACCAACTGGATGTACGTTCCCATGGTGGGGATCCCGTGGTTCTTCCTTTACTACTTCACCTTCCGCTATTTGATTAACCGCTTTAACTGGTTGACACCAGGTCGTGAAAACGCAGCGCCGACTGAATCCGGCCTGCCGCAGAGTGAGCGAGCAGCGGCAGTGATCGCCGGGCTGGGAGGTAAAGAGAATCTGGAAGAGGTGGATTGTTGTGCCACACGCCTGCGCGTGACGGTGAAAGAGAGCAGCAAGGTCGATGAAGCGGCGCTGAAAGCGACCGGGGCCCGTGGCGTAATTATTCGCGGCAACGGGGTTCAGGTGATTTATGGCCCGCATGTCACCATCATTAAAAACGAAGTCGAAGAGATCTTATCGTAATGAAAACTGTACTGGATTCACTGAAAGGTAAATTAATTGTCTCCTGTCAGGCGCTGGAAAATGAGCCTCTGCACAGCTCGTTTATTATGTCACGTATGGCGCTGGCGGCAGCGCAGGGCGGTGCGGTAGGTATTCGTGCGAACAGCGTGGTGGACATTCGCGCGATCAAAGAGAGCGTCTCCCTGCCGGTGATTGGGATTATCAAGCGTGATTATCCGGGTAGCGATGTGTTTATCACGGCCACTTTACAGGAAGTCGATGAACTGATGACCGTTGAGCCGGAAATTATTGCTCTGGATGCGACAGCGCGCCCGCGCCCCGGTGGGCAAACGCTGGAAGAACTGGTTACGCAGATCCGCGCTCGCTATCCGTCCGTACTGCTGATGGCGGATATTGCCACCGTAGACGAAGCGGTGACCGCCGAGCGCCTGGGCTTTGACTGTGTGGGCACTACGCTCTACGGCTATACCGCTGATACTGCCGGGCATGTGCTGGCGGAAAACGACTGCGGTTTTTTACGTGATGTGTTGGCTGCGGTTAGCGTACCGGTTGTGGCGGAAGGGAACGTTGATACCCCTGAACGTGCTGCACGATGCCTGGCATTAGGCGCCCATACCGTGGTGGTTGGTGGGGCTATCACGCGCCCGCAGCAGATAACGGCACGCTTTGTCGCAGCGATCGCCTCGTAAAGCATCGATGGGGCATGATACTTTGGCGGGGATCTGCGATAATTATCGTTTATCCCCATATTGAGAGCGCTATGCAGTACCCGATTAACGAGATGTTCCAGACCCTGCAAGGTGAGGGTTACTTTACCGGCGTCCCCGCCATTTTTATTCGTTTACAGGGATGCCCGGTTGGCTGTGCCTGGTGCGATACCAAACACACCTGGGATAAGCTTGAGGATCGGGAAGTCTCCCTGTACAGCATCCTGGCCAAGACCAAAGAAAGCGATAAATGGGGTGCTGCGAGCAGCGAAGATCTGCTGGCGGTCATTTCGCGTCAGGGCTATACCGCCCGTCACGTGGTGATCACCGGTGGCGAGCCCTGCATTCATGACCTGATGCCGCTGACTGACCTGCTGGAAAAGAACGGCTTTAGCTGCCAGATTGAGACCAGCGGCACGCACGAAGTACGCTGTACGCCGAATACCTGGGTGACCGTATCGCCGAAGGTGAATATGCGCGGTGGCTATGATGTGCTGTCACAGGCGCTGGAGCGCGCGAATGAAATCAAGCATCCGGTTGGCCGTGTCCGCGATATTGAAGCGCTGGATGAACTGCTGGCGACGTTGAGTGACGACAAACCGCGAATCATCGCCTTACAGCCAATCAGCCAGAAAGAAGATGCGACGCGTTTGTGCATTGATACCTGTATTGCGCGTAATTGGCGTCTGTCGATGCAGACCCATAAGTATCTGAATATTGCCTGATAACTGTGCCGGGGGCGTTTCGCTTACCCGGCCAGAGTTTGTTGCTTGTTGCAGGCCGGATAAGACGCATTGCCATCCGGCAAGCCTATAATTACTCGCCGCGGTATACGCAGCCCGCTGTGCAGGTCTCTTTCACCATTACGGCACTCAGCAGAGGGACCACAGGTTTAACCTGATCCCAAATCCATTTGGCCAGCACTTCGCTGGTTGGATTTTCTAAGCCAGGAATATCGTTCAAATAGTAGTGATCGAGTCTGTCGTAAGTCGGCTTAAACGCGGCTTTTAACTCAGCAAAATCCATGATCCAACCGGTATGCGGATCGACTTCACCGGTAATTTCAAGACGCACCATAAATGAGTGACCATGCAGGCGGCCACACTTATGCCCTTCCGGTACATGCGGCAGGTGGTGAGCGGCTTCGAAGGTGAAATCTTTAAACAAGGTGGTGGACATTTTTTACTCTCAAGAATGCGAAAAACCGCGGTAGGGTACCGTAAAGAGCAAATTTTATCATTATTTATACACGTCATTCTTTAAGCTGCTTCTTTGTTGGCTGCCTTTGCTCGCCCCAGTCACTTACTCATGTAAGCTCCTGGGGACTTGCTCAGTTGCCGCCTCGATGCATCTTAAATTATTTAGTGTATAAAAGGATGCTCAGTACCAAAGCTACATATTCATACAACCAATATTGGTTAATTATTTATATATCAAATACTTATATAATCTGTTTTGCAGTTAATAACTATAACTAAAACAGGTTAGTCCATTTGGTTATTTGTTATTTCCATCCCTTCTTTAATTGTTACTATCCCCGCCGTTAACCTTATCTTCAGTTTGGGTTTTATTGCTGAAATCCGCTTTGCTTACTGGAACATGACAACGCATGACGACACAGGCCCCACCTTCCGCTTTGCTACCGCTAAACCCGGAGCAACTGGCACGCCTTCAGGCGGCCACGACCGATTTCACTCCCGCACAGCTTGCGTGGGTTTCTGGCTATTTTTGGGGCGTGCTGAATCAGCAGCCTGGCAGCAACGCGGTGGCGCCTGCGCCTGTCGCTGAAATGCCTGGCATTACGCTTATCTCCGCCTCGCAAACCGGTAATGCGCGCCGTGTGGCGGAAGCCCTGCGCGATGATCTGATCGCCGCGAAGCTCAACGTCACTCTCATCAACGCTGGCGACTATAAATTCAAACAAATCGCCAATGAAAAACTGCTGATCGTGGTGGCATCGACGCAAGGGGAAGGTGAACCGGCGGAAGAAGCCGTGGCGTTGCATAAATTCCTGTTCTCGAAAAAAGCGCCGAAGCTTGATAACACCGCTTTTGCCGTGTTTGGTCTTGGCGATACCTCTTATGAGTTTTTCTGCCAGGCAGGAAAAGACTTCGATGCGAAACTGGCTGAGCTGGGCGGTGAACGTCTGCTCGACCGCGTCGACGCCGACGTCGAATACCAGGCCGCCGCCGCGCAGTGGCGTGCTCGTCTGGTTGATGTTCTGAAAGCGCGTGCGCCTGCGGCACCGTCTGTGCAAGTTGCCGCGAGCGGTGCAGTAAATGAAGTACACACCAGCCCATACACCAAAGAAGCGCCGCTGACGGCGTCGCTTGCGGTGAATCAAAAAATTACCGGCCGCGACTCTGAAAAAGACGTGCGCCATATTGAAATTGATTTAGGCGATTCTGGCCTGCGTTATCAGCCGGGCGATGCGCTGGGCGTCTGGTATCAGAATGACCCGGCTCTGGTTAAAGAACTGGTTGAACTGCTGTGGCTGAAAGGTGATGAGCCGGTCACGGTTGAAGGCAAAACCCTGTCGCTCGCTGAAGCGTTGCAGTGGCATTTCGAGCTGACGGTTAACACCGGCAATATCGTAGAGAACTATGCCACCTTAACCCGCAGCGAAATTTTGCTGCCGTTAGTCGGTGACAAAGCACAGTTGCAGCATTACGCCGCAACCACGCCCATCGTCGATATGGTGCGCTTCTCTCCGGCGCAACTGGATGCTCAGGCGTTAGTTGATCTTCTGCGTCCGCTGACGCCGCGTTTGTACTCCATTGCCTCTTCCCAGGCGGAAGTGGAAAGCGAAGTGCATGTCACCGTGGGCGTGGTGCGTTATGAGATAGAAGGTCGCGCCCGTGCTGGTGGTGCTTCCAGTTTCCTCGCCGACCGCGTGGAAGAAGAAGGTGAAGTTCGCGTGTTCATTGAACACAACGACAACTTCCGTCTGCCAGCGAACCCGCAGACGCCGGTAATTATGATTGGACCGGGTACGGGGATTGCGCCGTTCCGTGCATTCATGCAGCAGCGTGCGGCTGACGGAGCCGAAGGCAAAAACTGGCTGTTTTTTGGTAACCCACACTTTACCGAAGATTTCCTGTATCAGGTGGAATGGCAGCGTTACGTCAAAGAGGGCGTACTGAGCCGTATCGATCTCGCCTGGTCCCGCGATCAAAAAGAAAAAGTCTACGTACAAGATAAACTTCGCCAACAGGGCGCGGAACTGTGGCGCTGGATTAACGACGGTGCGCACATTTATGTCTGTGGCGACGCCAATCGCATGGCGAAAGACGTTGAGCAGGCGTTGTTGGAAGTGATTGCCGAATTCGGTGGTATGGATATCGAAGCGGCGGATGAATTTTTAAGTGAGCTGCGCATTGAGCGCCGTTATCAGCGAGATGTCTACTAATGAGCGAAAAACATCCAGGACCATTGGTGGTCGAAGGCAAACTGTCCGACGCTGAGCGTATGAAGCTGGAAAGCAACTATCTGCGCGGTACCATTGCCGAAGATTTAAACGACGGCCTGACCGGCGGGTTTAAAGGCGACAACTTCCTGCTGATCCGTTTTCACGGTATGTACCAGCAGGACGACCGCGATATCCGCGCCGAACGTGCCGAGCAAAAGCTGGAGCCGCGTCATGCGATGCTGCTGCGCTGTCGTCTGCCGGGTGGGGTGATCACCACCAAACAGTGGCAGGCGATCGACAAGTTCGCCCATGACAACACCATATACGGCAGCATTCGTCTGACCAACCGTCAGACCTTCCAGTTTCACGGCATTCTGAAGAAGAATGTTAAGCCGGTACACCAGATGCTGCATTCAGTCGGGCTTGACGCTCTGGCGACCGCCAACGACATGAACCGTAACGTGCTGTGCACCTCCAACCCGTATGAATCTGAGCTGCACGCCGAAGCCTACGAGTGGGCGAAAAAGATCTCCGAACATCTGCTGCCGCGTACCCGCGCCTATGCAGAGATCTGGCTGGATCAGGAAAAAGTCGCGACCACCGACGAAGAGCCGATCCTCGGTCAAACCTATCTGCCGCGTAAGTTTAAAACCACGGTCGTGATCCCACCGCAGAACGACATCGATCTGCACGCCAACGACATGAACTTTGTGGCGATTGCGGAAAACGGCAAGCTGGTGGGCTTCAACCTGCTGGTTGGCGGCGGTCTGTCCATCGAGCACGGTAACAAGAAAACCTACGCCCGTACGGCAAGCGAATTCGGCTATCTGCCGCTAGAGCATACGCTGGCCGTGGCGGAGGCTGTGGTGACCACGCAGCGTGACTGGGGTAACCGTACCGATCGTAAAAACGCGAAAACCAAATACACGCTGGAACGCGTAGGCGTTGAGACCTTTAAAGCTGAAGTTGAGCGCCGGGCGGGGATCAAGTTTGAGCCGATCCGTCCGTACGAGTTTACCGGTCGCGGCGATCGTATCGGCTGGGTGAAAGGGATCGACAATAAATGGCATCTGACGTTGTTTATTGAAAACGGCCGTATCCTCGATTATCCGGGCCGACCGCTGAAAACCGGTCTGCTTGAGATCGCGAAGATCCACAAAGGTGAGTTCCGCATTACCGCGAACCAGAACCTGATCATTGCCGGTGTTCCTGAGAGTGAAAAGGCGAAGATCGAGAAGATTGCGCAGAAGAGTGGCTTAATGAACGCGGTCACTCCGCAGCGTGAAAACTCGATGGCCTGCGTCTCGTTCCCGACCTGTCCGCTGGCGATGGCGGAAGCTGAGCGCTTCCTGCCAACGTTTATCGACAACATCGACACGCTGATGGCGAAGCACAGCCTGAGTGATGAAAACATTGTCATGCGTGTGACCGGCTGCCCGAACGGTTGTGGTCGTGCGATGCTGGCGGAAGTTGGTCTGGTGGGTAAAGCTCCTGGGCGTTACAACCTCCATTTAGGGGGCAACCGTATCGGAACCCGTATTCCCCGGATGTTTAAAGAGAACATCACCGAGCCGGAAATTCTGGCATCGCTGGATGAACTGATTGGGCGCTGGGCGAAAGAGCGCGAAGCGGGTGAAGGCTTCGGTGACTTTACGGTGCGTGCGGGCATTATTCGCCCGGTGCTCGATCCCGCACGGGATTTCTGGGAATAATGTGAAATTGACTTATCGGGTCTGCTGAATCGGTAGGCCTGATAAGCGCAGCGCCATCAGGCAAGGCAAACAGTGAGGAACTTATGTCCAAACTCGATCTCAACGCGTTGAACGAACTGCCGAAAGTTGAACGCGTTATGGCGTTGGCACAAACCAACGACCAACTGGAAAAATTGAGCGCCGAGGATCGCGTAGCGTGGGCGCTGGAAAACCTGCCTGGTGAATATGTACTGTCATCAAGTTTTGGTATCCAGGCGGCAGTGAGCCTGCATCTGGTAAATCAGGTTCGCCCGGATATCCCGGTGATCCTCACCGATACTGGCTACCTGTTCCCGGAAACCTATCAGTTTATTGATGAGTTAACGGACAAGCTTAAGCTTAATCTGCAAGTCTACCGGGCAAAGGAAAGTGCGGCCTGGCAAGAAGCGCGCTACGGCAAACTGTGGGAGCAGGGCGTTGAAGGCATTGAAAAATACAATGACATCAACAAAGTCGAGCCGATGAACCGGGCGCTGCAGGAGCTGAACGCGCAAACCTGGTTTGCCGGTCTGCGTCGAGAGCAATCGGGCAGTCGTGCGCATTTGCCGGTGCTGGCTATCCAGCGCGGCGTGTTTAAAGTTCTGCCGATCATCGACTGGGATAACCGTACGGTTTACCAGTATCTGCAAAAATACGGTTTGAAATACCATCCGTTGTGGGATCAGGGCTATCTGTCGGTAGGCGATACCCACACCACCCGCAAATGGGAGCCGGGTATGGCGGAAGAAGAGACGCGTTTCTTCGGATTGAAGCGTGAGTGCGGACTGCACGAAGGGTAAATTACCCGTGATGAGCCAGCATTGTATAAATGCTGGCGTTATCGTTAGTTTCCCAACCCTGTCCGTTTATTGTAATAACCCGCTTCACCTTCTGGCGAAACCAGAATCATCTGCGCCGCTGGGCGATGTTGTTTCTTACGGAACAGCTCAAGCTGTTCATCGTTGGGGAGTAAAAAGTCGCCTGATTGTTTACGCCACCACGACAGGCGTACTGATAACCGGCTCATTTCCCATCGGAAATCGCCTTCATCGACGACGGGATGAAACTCACCCTCCTCATTTTGCCATGCGAGGTAAACATCCACGCTCTCTTCGCCCAGGCGAGTCGAAAATTCTCTGTCTTTGTCCCATAAAAAATCGCTGGCTTCCCGATCATAACCGAGATCGTGACGTAACAGATTTTGTGCGGCAACTGATCGTTGGCTAAGTACTTTACCGAAGGCAATATCGGAAAGTGTCTGTAAGCCCGCCGGAGCAGCTATCTCCTGCTTGTAGACGCCATCCACTAATGCTCTGGCGTTTTCTGGCATACGGATTTCTCCGTGCTGGCGCAGCACTGCCTGGGTACGCCACAAACAGGCATGATCGGCATAAACAAAGCCGGTTCCTTTTAGTTCTTGCCCCAGCCAGCCCTCTTCAGCTTGTTCCTGCCATTCCGGCACCAGAATATGCAATACCGGCGGCTGGCGACCATCAGGCAATGTGGGTTTACGCTGCCCATCAGCATCGCGGATATGACGTTGCAGACGACCAGCGCGCTGGATTAATAAATCAATGGGGGCCAGATCGGAGATCATCCAGTCAAAGTCCAGATCGAGGCTCTGTTCAACGACCTGCGTGGCGATCAATACTTTACCCCGTCGTTCTGAAACGGGAGCGTTATTACCGAACCAACTGAGCGTTTTATTTTCAATATCAATACGATCGGTAAAAGTGAAGCGACTGTGGAAAAGTAACAGATCCTGTTCTGGCAGCATTCCTTCGAGAAGTAACTGCTGGTAAACGTCTCGCGCATCATCCACCGTGTTACGAATCCAGCAAACACACTGCCCGGCTGCCACAACACGATAAATAATATCCAACGCTTGCTGGCGTTGCTGTATCCATTTTATGGTTACGGTACGTTGGACCTCGGGGCGCGTATCCAGCGGTTGCTCCAGCAGACCGCTGGAAGATAGATGGCTTAGCCAGGGGTAGCCCGCATCCTCGTTGGTTTCAGTAGCCGTAAAATCGGCACCGTCATTGAATGCGTGGAGTAGTTTCTCTCGTAAGGCGGCAGGAAGCGTCGCACTCAGAATAATGGCGCTGCCCCCCTGTGCGGCATGGAATCGCAATAGCCCTTCCAGTAATTTCACCATATAGCCATCGTAGGCGTGGACCTCATCCAGCAACAGAATTTTATCGCGCATTCCCAGCAGGCGGAGCGACTGGTGGCGAAAAGGCATGACGGCCATTAAGAGTTGATCAAGCGTTCCGACGCCAACTTCTGCCAGCAGCGCTTTTTTGCGTGAATCGGCAAACCAGGTATGGCACTCAGTCGACGCGTTACCATCATCACGAGCATAATCGTCAACCATATTTTCTGTCGGCTGCCAGATAGATTGTCGGAAGGCGTCAGTCATTTCTCGCCCACCGTGCGCCAGAATTAGCGAGGGTCTGGAATCATCGGTAAAAAGCGCGTGATAGGCCGCGGCCAGACGTTTATACATGGCGTTTGCAGTGGCCATAGTCGGTAGTCCAACGTAGAGACCGTGGCCTTTATTGGCTGACATTAAACGATGAGTCAGGATCAGCGCAGCCTCTGTTTTGCCGGCTCCGGTAACGTCTTCCAGAATAACCAACTGTGGGCCGGGGGCTGAGATATCTAATGTGGTTGCCCGCTCCTGCAGTGGGGTCAGCGTATGAATGAACGGAAATAATGCCTGGTGGCTCTGATAATGGCTATGCTGCGATAACGGGGGCATTTTAAGAATGGCCTGCTGCGCTTTTTCACAAGCAAGAGGCCAATAATCGACCAATGGCATAGGCTGGCTAAGCAGAGGGAACTGCGTTTCGTCAGATCCCATCCAGTCAGCGAGGGTGACGAGACCTGCAAAAAACCAGCTATGTTGCTTTAAGCATTTTCTGCCCGCTTTAGTCTTCCATTCCTGCGGGATCGTAAAGGGGAATAACTGACTTAATGCTTCCAGATAATGTGTTGCTGCAACAATATCTTCATCAGCGAATGCCAATGAACTTCTGTTCTTCATGGTTTCCGGTGGGATGCCATGATGTCCGGTGCTAATGAGCATCCAGGTATTTAAGGGGCTTTCAAATCTGGCACGGTTTTCAGATTCAATGCCTGCGATAATTTCATTACTACCTGAACACCACGCTTCAAATAATTTCCCCCACAAATAGAATCCTAAGGAATCATGTCTCTCAAATGCGGAAATCCCACTAACAGGAGGAAATAAAGGGGAGTCGGGGAATTCTGCATATCTTTGAAATCCTCTGGCGAATTTTCCAATATCATGACTGGCAAGAAACCAGATTAACCAGTTTTCGGCATCCGTGCCAGTAATGCCGCATTTCTGTAATATATCTTTAGAGTCAAATATATTGTTTTCAATTATGTAATACCCGCATGCGGCAACATCGAGGCAATGGTATGCCAATAAATGATAATTATTAATTGTGTTTTTAGTTGATTTATTGGTTTTCCCCCAATATCGGAGGTAGTCAAGGTTTTCTATTTGCGTCATCTTTTTACTGTAAGGAGGAAGATAAATGATGTCCATTTTAATACAGAGTAAGTAAATTATTGGGCTTTTTGAGAAAAACTGAGGTTACCCCCGCTGGCGCGGGGAACGTTTTGCTATTCAGACTGTATCTACGGTTTATCCCATAACTTAAGGGAACGTATTAAAGATAACAAATAATAATAAAAAATACATTGTATGATTTAAGACTGTATCTACTTTTTATTTATGTTTTCGTTTTTGAAAAAATGGAGTATAACTCCAGTGGAAGTATTAAATGGAAATCTCAGAACGGAGCTTACCTGTGGGTAGGTAATATTTCAATTGGCTTGAGAAATAGTCTTACAGGAGTAATTCTATGGATTTAACCAGAGAGAAATGGCTTCCCGTCATATTCTCAAGCGGCGAGAAAAAGAGAATATCATTGAGCGAACTTCTGGATAACAATATTCAGGATCTTGCATACCCTCGGGCCGATTTTCAGGGGGCGGCATGGCAAATGCTGATTGGTATTTTGCAATGTACCGTCGCGCCGGAAGATAAAGAAGAATGGGCGGATATCTGGCATGACGGTATCGAATTCGAACAATGGGAGAAGGCGTTAACAACGATCTCTCTGGCTCTACAGTTCGGCGAGCAAAAGCCCTCCTTCCTGCAAAGTTTCGATCCTCTGGATAGCGAATATGGATCTATTGCCGGGTTGTTAGTCGATGCGCCTGGCGGCAATACGCTTAAGCTCAATAAAGATCATTTTGTTAAACGCGGAAATGTGGAGAAAATTTGCCCGCACTGTGCGGCGATAGCGCTGTTTGCGATTCAAGCCAATTCACCTGCCGGTGGGGCGGGCTACCGGGTTGGAATGCGCGGCGGTGGTCCGCTCACCACGCTGGTGGTACCGCAGGAAGAAGATAAATACCCACTCTGGAAAAAACTCTGGCTAAACGTCTTACCGCAGGAGGCTAAGCCTACCGTCGCACAGTATCCCCTTATTTTCCCGTGGCTTGCGCCGACAAAAACCAGTGAAAATGCCGGAAATGTGGTGACGCCGGAAAATGCCCACCCGTTGCAAGCTTACTGGGGAATGCCGCGGCGTATCGAGCTGGATTTCTCCCAGACTATGGCAGGTATCTGCGATTTGTGCGGAGAACATCATGAGTCGCTGTTACTGCAAATGCGCAGTAAAAACTATGGCGTTCAGTACGACAGTTGGCTGCATCCCTTCTCTCCTTATCGGCAGGCGCTGAAAGATCCTTCTGCGCCATGGCTGGCGTTAAAAGGGCAACCAGGCGGGTTAAGTTATAAAGACTGGCTGGGGCTGATGCTCAATCGCGAGGATAAGTTCAACAAAATGCAGCCTGCGAAGGTAGTTCGTGCCGCCGGTCAGCGGAACAACATGAGCCTGTGGTGTTTTGCATTTGATATGGAGAATGCCAAGGCTCGCTGCTGGTATCAGAACCGTATTCCCCTCATTAGTGTTTTCCATGAAGAGCAATTTCTTGCCGCGCTGAATGCCGTGTTGGTGCTGGCTAGCGAGGCGTTGTCGTTATTAAGGAATGCCTTAAAGAGCGCCAAATTCGAGACGCCGAAAGAAGCCAAAATGGATTTCAGCATGGTTGATATCGCCTTCTGGCAGGAAACTGAGCCTGCTTTTCGGGTGCTGCAAGAGGCGCTGGTTGCTGACCCATTACGTCAAAATCCGCTGACTCACCGCGCAGTTCGCCAGTGGGAGCAGGAATTAGCTCGTTATTTATTTCACGTTTTTGACCGTGATGCCCTGAACAACCCCGATTGCCCGGACGATATCCTGTTGCGCCAACTGACGGCCAGGCAGGATTTTGCCAGCAGCTATCGTAAACATAAAGCGCGCAAGGATGTGTTGGCGCTGGTCGAATAACCGAAGGATCTAAATATGCTGAACAGTAATACCGCAGCGTTATGCAGAATTCTCAACTCTGACGCGCAGAAAGCGCTCCTTGACTGGTTTGCCACGCTGTCTGAGCGCTATGAGCGCAAAGATGATAAACGAATCAACGGTCGAGCCTGGCGGGCTGAGTTGAAAAGAATGGCGCCGCCTTATGGCGTGATGATGTGCGAGGGGTATGACGCGCTTCGTCAGGCGCTACTGAAACATATGCCGCTGCAACCTCTTGATGAAATGGCGCTGGCGCTGTTTGTCAGCGTTGCCGCACATATTAAGAGTCATAAGGAAAAAGCCAGTTTTGCCGCGCAACTGGGGGAAAAGCTAAAAGGTTCCACGCCGTGCGTTTCTGCATTGCGTTTTGAACGTTTACAAAAAGCGTCCGACCCGGAGACGTTTTGTCTGTTGTTGATTCAGGCGGTGAAAATTCGTGGAACAGAAGGGGTGAATGTTCTGTCGCTGGGCGATGGAATATTCCTGTGGATGGAAGAGTGGCAACGACGCGAAAACCATCAGCCGGAACCCGCCAATCCCTTTGAACGCAACCGTACACGTTGGGCGAACGAATACCTTTCCATGTCGCGCGGCAAATAATCATTTTTAGAAGGATTTAACGATGACCACTTTTATTCAACTGCATTTATTAACCGCCTATGCGCCCGCTAACTTGAACCGTGATGATTCCGGGCGACCGAAAACGGCCTATATGGGCGGTGTAGAGCGCCAGCGCGTTTCGTCGCAAAGCCTGAAACGCGCCTGGCGTGTGTCGGAAACCTTTGAGGGCGCGATGGATGGATTTATGGGTAAGCGTACCCGCCGAATTGGCGTGGATTATGTTTATCGCCCGATGACTGACGCTGGTATTGCGGAGAAAACAGCGAAAAGCGCGGCGGAGAAAATTGCCAATCAATTCGGCAAGCTGAAAAGTGATAAAGGTGCGAAGCTCGAAAAAAATCTCGAAATTGAACAGATCGTTCACGTCAGCAACCATGAAATTAGTTTGATCAAACAGTTGGTCGATACGCTAATTGCCGAAAAACGCGAACCCAGCGATGAAGAAGTGAAGCTATTACGCAAAGAGCAGCGAAGCGTAGATATGGCGCTGTTTGGGCGTATGCTGGCGTCATCACCGGAGTTTAACGTAGAGGCGGCCTGTCAGGTCTCGCACGCGCTGGGCGTAAGCGCTGTGACCGTTGAATCTGATTTTTTCACCGCCGTTGACGATCTGAATAATAAAGAAGAAGACGCAGGCTCCGGACATATGGGCGAACAAGGTTTTGCCTCGGCGCTTTTCTATACCTATGTCTGCATCAGCCGCGATCTGTTGGTGGAAAACCTCGGCGGTAATGAAGATCTGGCGAAACGCGCCATCGCCGCGCTTACCGAAACGGCGTTAACGGTCTCTCCGACCGGAAAGCAAAACAGCTTCGCTTCTCGCGCCTACGCAACCTATGCGCTGGCGGAAATCGGTCAAAAACAACCGCGTTCTCTGGCGGCGGCGTTCTTCCAGCCAGTGCGTGATACCGATCAAATTCCCGCAGCAATCGCCCGTTTAAAACAGCAGCGCATAAGCTTCGATTGTGTATATGGAAACTGTGCTGACGATTACCGCGAGCTGAACGTTCAGGAAGGCACGGGTTCTCTGGCGGAATTACTGGCCTTTGTTAGCCAGTAAGGATGAATAATGAAGGAATATCTGGTTTTCCAGCTCTATGCACCGCTGGCGTCGTGGGGGGAAGAAGCATCTGGCGAGATTCGCCATTCTGCAACGGTTCCCACGCGATCCGCATTATTGGGGATACTTGCCGCTGCGCTAGGAATTCGTCGTGACGAAGAAGAGAGGCTGAATAGCTTTAATCAGCATTACCATCTGGCGGTACACGCGCTAGCTTCACAAGATCGCTGGTTGCGGGATTATCACACGGTTAGCGCGCCGCGAGAAAATAAAAAGTATCGCTACTACACGCGCCGGGATGAATTGACTCTCGCGCCGGATGAAGTGGGGACGCTTATTTCGCAGCGGGAATATCGCTGCGACGGCTACTGGCATGTGGCAATAAGTGTAACGCCCGATGCACCGCATACGCTTAGCGAAATGCGAGCGGCGCTACTGACCCCACATTTCCCTCTCTATTTGGGGCGAAAATCTTGCCCTCTGGCGTTACCGTTGGCACCACGTTTAATGACGGGCACGTTAAAAGAGATATTCACTCAGGCTGTTGAGGAACTGTCCGCTGCGGAGTTAAGCGGCTTTACCCTGCGTGAAGGCGTTTGTTACTGGGACGATCCTGACGAAGCGAGTTTGGTCTGGCAGCAAAAGCAGCATAGCAATAATCAACCTGTTAGCCGCCAGCGCTGGCAGTTTGGCGGCTATACCCGCTTCTATGGCCCCTTACAGGAGAGAACATAATGTATCTTTCTCGTATCCAGCTTCGGTTTAATCAATTGCGACCGGAAATGCTGGAAAAATGGCATTCAGCCAGGCCTTATGCCAGCCACCAATGGCTATGGCAGCTTTTTCCTGAACAAGAGTCACGTCAGTTTTTATTTCGTGAGGAAGCGCATGGCGGTTTTTTCATGCTTTCGGCGATACCGCCGTTAGCTCAGCATTCCCTGTTTCTCGTTGAAACCAAAGCGTTTAATCCACAGCTGACCAATGGTCTTATGCTTGATTTTCAACTTCGCGCAAATCCTGTCATTACTCGTAACGGTAAGCGCAGCGATGTGATGATGGATGCGAAGTTTCAGGCAAAAACGCAGGGAGTCGCGCAGGAACAATGGTGGGAGCTGCAACAGCAGGCTGCACAGGCCTGGCTGGAAAGGCAAGGGCAGCAGCATGGTTTCCGTTTGCTTGAGGAGGAGACTGATGATTTCGCCCAGTGGGCAGGCGCGGAACAGAGTGAAATGCAGGCGCGTTGTGGGTGTGTGCAAGCCTATCAACAACATCGTTTTGTCCGTAACGATCGGGAAGAGTCGATTGCTTTCAGTAGCGTTGATTTTAGTGGAACGCTTTGCATTACTGATGCCTCACGATTTGAACAGGCGCTGTATTCTGGATTAGGTAAGAGTAAAGCGCTGGGCTGCGGAATGCTGATGGTGAAAAGGAAGCGCTGATGGCCTGGCTACCGTTGAACCCCATCCCGTTAAAAGATCGCGTATCGATGATTTTTCTCCAGTATGGGCAGATTGATGTTATCGACGGCGCGTTTGTATTGATCGATAAAACGGGCGTTCGTACACATATCCCCGTTGGCTCGGTTGCCTGCATCATGCTAGAACCGGGGACGCGTGTTTCCCATGCGGCAGTACGTCTTGCCGCGACGGTGGGGACATTGCTGGTGTGGGTGGGGGAAGCAGGCGTTCGTGTTTATGCTTCGGGGCAGCCGGGCGGGGCTCGTTCAGACAAATTGCTTTATCAGGCGAAACTCGCACTGGATGAGGATTTGCGGCTGAAGGTAGTGCGTAAAATGTTTGAGTTACGTTTTGGCGAACCCGCGCCAAGCCGTCGTTCCGTTGAACAATTGCGCGGCATTGAAGGTAGTCGCGTACGGGCAACCTACGCATTGCTGGCGAAGCAATATGGCGTGAAGTGGCAGGGGCGTCGTTACGATCCGAAAGATTGGGAAAAAGGCGATGTGATTAATCAATGCATCAGCTCAGCAACTGCCTGTCTTTATGGTGTGACGGAAGCGGCGACATTGGCAGCTGGGTATGCGCCTGCGATCGGTTTTGTGCATACGGGGAAGCCACTATCTTTTGTTTATGACATCGCTGATATCATTAAATTTGATACCGTCGTACCGAAAGCATTCGAAATAGCAAAGCGTAATCCTACCGATCCCGATCGCGAAGTCCGCCTTGCTTGCCGGGATATTTTTCGTAGCGGTAAAACGCTGGCTAAATTAATACCTCTTATCGAAGATGTTCTCGCAGCAGGTGAAATCCAACCGCCGTTACCTCCTGAAGATTCACAGCCCATCGCAATCCCACTTCCTGTTTCTGTGGGGGATTCTGACCATCGGATTAACTAACGATGAGTGTGCTAGTTGTTGTTACAGAAAACGTACCACCTCGCTTGCGAGGCCGACTTGCCGTCTGGTTGCTGGAAATTCGAGCTGGTGTATACGTTGGTAATGTTTCAACGAAGATCCGCGAGATGATATGGCAACAGGTCTCCGTTCTGGCAGAAGAAGGGAACGTTGTCATGGCGTGGGCAACGAATACGGAGTCGGGCTTTGAATTTCAGACGTGGGGTGAAAACCGACGTATTCCGGTGGATCTCGATGGATTACGATTAGTGTCGTTTCTGCCTGTTTTAAATCAATGAGTTAGCGATCTTTAAAAATACGGAAAAGTTGGTGGATTTCTTGTATGCCAAAAAAGGCTTAAAATTCAGTTGGGTAGTTTTAGAGTGTTCCCCGCGCCAGCGGGGATAAACCGCGCCCAAGGGTTTCCCCCCGGTACACCATCTGGTGTTCCCCGCGCCAGCGGGGATAAACCGGCGCAGCATTTTCTTTGCTGGCCCCCACTTCGGTGTTCCCCGCGCCAGCGGGGATAAACCGGCTTCCAGGATATACGGTGTCATTAGCAAACTGTGTTCCCCGCGCCAGCGGGGATAAACCGGTCAACTGGACGGATAACCAGTATTTCACAGAGTGTTCCCCGCGCCAGCGGGGATAAACCGAGACTGAGCGCCTGATAGAGCAGTCAATGTCAGTGTTCCCCGCGCCAGCGGGGATAAACCGGTATGACAGGGGTACTGTGCCGTAGCACGCTCGTGTTCCCCGCGCCAGCGGGGATAAACCGGACTGGATTTTGACTGTCAGTGCAGTACCCGTGTGTTCCCCGCGCCAGCGGGGATAAACCGGATATTTCGATGAATCAAAAACCTTGCCCAGCGTGTTCCCCGCGCCAGCGGGGATAAACCGGCATGCTTGTCTCCGAATTGAGAGCGGGAAAAGTGTTCCCCGCGCCAGCGGGGATAAACCGTGCCGGATTGCCACTGGCGAGCTGTTCATTGGGTGTTCCCCGCGCCAGCGGGGATAAACCGTTAGAATTAACAAAGAATGAAGTGGCGCGACTGTGTTCCCCGCGCCAGCGGGGATAAACCGCTGACGGAGAACGGCAAGACCAAAACCGCCAAGTGTTCCCCGCGCCAGCGGGGATAAACCGCAATGCGGGCCGTATACCCTCCCGGGAAATAGCGTGTTCCCCGCGCCAGCGGGGATAAACCGTCATATTTGCATCCTTTTCTTGATGGCTCGACGTGTTCCCCGCGCCAGCGGGGATAAACCGGCAATACGCGCGAAAGCAGTAAAACCGAAACGGTGTTCCCCGCGCCAGCGGGGATAAACCGAACTTGGAATAGTAACTACAGACAACCGAAAGGTGTTCCCCGCGCCAGCGGGGATAAACCGACTTTTGATGTAGTTTTGTTTTTTTGGTGTCGGTGTTCCCCGCGCCAGCGGGGATAAACCGCGATCGCCGCGTTCACGAACCTTAAAAAATCAGTGTTCCCCGCGCCAGCGGGGATAAACCGCTAAGCTTTTAGATTATCAGAAAGCTTATGCAGTGTTCCCCGCGCCAGCGGGGATAAACCGAACTTGTAGTTGCTGTCGTTGCAGCGCTATCTGTGTTCCCCGCGCCAGCGGGGATAAACCGCCAACCTGTCGCAACTGACGCCGGAACAGATCGTGTTCCCCGCGCCAGCGGGGATAAACCGCGCGGCCACGTCGCTGGCTGGCACGTTTGCGGGTGTTCCCCGCGCCAGCGGGGATAAACCGAGGACATTCGGGTTCTCATTGATGCAATCTCTGTGTTCCCCGCGCCAGCGGGGATAAACCGCAGGTAACCATATGGGGGAGTGCAGGAGATGTGTGTTCCCCGCGCCAGCGGGGATAAACCGCGCGCCTGGAGAGTTACATATTCCTCATTACTGTGTTCCCCGCGCCAGCGGGGATAAACCGGTGATCGGCCTGTCCGGTACACCATTCACTAAGTGTTCCCCGCGCCAGCGGGGATAAACCGTATGTTTTGTTTAATTCTAAAACGGGACAAATGTGTTCCCCGCGCCAGCGGGGATAAACCGGTTCGTCGAAACCACTTGTTATGACCGGCATTGTGTTCCCCGCGCCAGCGGGGATAAACCGGGCGAACAGACGTTTACCAGCAGGTTGGGTTTCGTGTTCCCCGCGCCAGCGGGGATAAACCGCGCTGGAGCAGGACGCAGCGGACGGCACATTTGTGTTCCCCGCGCCAGCGGGGATAAACCGACGGCATGAAAATGCTGATGGGCCAAATGGCGGTGTTCCCCGCGCCAGCGGGGATAAACCGTGGAAGCGATCGGACCCGGCTCCTGCGCAGCAGTGTTCCCCGCGCCAGCGGGGATAAACCGCTGTCCCTTTGTTTTACCAGAGCAGTCCAGTAGTGTTCCCCGCGCCAGCGGGGATAAACCGAATTTATCCGGGACTACAACATATCTCTTTATGTGTTCCCCGCGCCAGCGGGGATAAAGTCATTTTAGCGTTACGTATTGAGCCGATGATGTCGTATTCCCTGCTGGCATAGAGACGAAAATGATAGCCCAACGTCTTCATCTAAAAAGGTGCTAAGAGTTTTTACCCGCTTTTGCCAGTTCTTTTACCAGCGGCAGCATAATGCGTACCACGTCGCGGCTACGGTGCTCTATCCGGCCTGGTAACGCTTTATCGATATGCTGTTGGTTATCCAGTCGCACATCGTGCCAGCTGTTGCCTGCCGGGAAAGAGGCGCTTTTGGCGCGCTGTTGATAGCCATCTTTCTTGCCCAGGTTCCAGTTGGTCGCTTCAACTGAAAGAACGGCAATCCCCGCGTTGTCGAAGACCTCTGCATCGTTACAACATCCAGTGCCTTTCGGATAGTCTTTGTTCAGACCTGGATTGGTGCTGGCAACGATACCGCGGCTGTGCGCGATAGCCAGTGCTCGGTCGCGCGTCAGTTTTCGCACCGCTTCCGGGGTTTTCTTACCGCTATTGAAATAGAGCTTATCGCCGACGATCAGGTTATCGAGGTTGATAACCAGCAGCGTGTTTTTCTTCTCGGCGGCGCTCATTCGCTTCAGGATGTTCTCCGCGCCCAGTTTGCCTTCTTCCTCGCCGCTGGTGGCGATAAAGCGAATACCGTACTGCGTCGGCACGTTCTTGAGTTTTTCCGCCAGTTCCAGCATTACGCCAACACCTGCGGCGTTGTCATCGATACCTTGCAGGGTTAATCCACCCAGATTGGCATCGGAATCGGCGTCGCTTTGTGCGGCGTAGGTGTCGAGGTGCGCCATAATAATAATCTGCTGCGGCGCTTTGCCTTCATGTGCAGCAATAACGGTGCTTCCCGTTACGTTATGCCAGTTTTTACGGTTATCTTTGGCGGTATAAACATAACGGCTATTAAACGTCCGAATATCGCTGCTATAGCCCATCTGCTGAAATTGTTGACGTATATAATCAGCAGACAACATTTCTGCCGGAGATCCCGTCACGCGGCCTGGGAAAAACGTTGCGATATATCGAGCCTGGGTATTTGCGATATCTCCGGGCTTCGAAGATGTTGCCTGTGCGGGAAGGATGAAGCACGCGCCGAGCGCCATGGCTGCAAGAAGGTGGCGCAATGCGAGAAACATGATGAGTCCTTAAATACCAAGCAGAAATTTTCAGCCGCTAGTATGAAACCGTGATCGAGGTAAAACAATTTCATTTGCTCCTAAATGCCCGAATTCCGGTAGCTTAAGCACTTTTTGATATTTGCTTTTCCGGATCGTTATTCCTTTGAGGAACTACTCATTCCAATTCGTAATTTCATTCGCCCCCTTGCCCTCCCTATAGTCAGGTTATCTGAGCATCGTTAGCAAAATAACGGCATTACATAGGAACGGTTATGGATCAAAAACGACTTACCCACCTGCGGCAACTGGAAGCGGAAAGCATCCATATCATTCGTGAGGTGGCCGCCGAGTTTTCTAATCCGGTGATGATGTATTCCATCGGCAAAGATTCCAGCGTAATGCTGCATCTGGCGCGTAAAGCGTTTTATCCGGGCACGCTGCCGTTCCCATTGCTGCACGTTGATACCGGCTGGAAATTCAGCGAAATGTACGAGTTTCGTGACCGCACGGCGAAAGCCTACGGCTGCGAACTGCTGGTGCATAAAAACCCGGAAGGGGTGGCGATGGGCATCAACCCGTTTGTCCACGGTAGCGCCAAGCATACCGACATTATGAAAACTGAAGGGCTGAAGCAGGCACTGAATAAATACGGTTTCGATGCCGCGTTTGGCGGTGCTCGTCGTGACGAAGAGAAATCGCGTGCCAAAGAGCGTATTTACTCTTTCCGCGATCGTTTTCATCGCTGGGATCCTAAAAATCAGCGCCCGGAGCTGTGGCACAACTACAACGGGCAGATTAACAAAGGCGAAAGTATTCGCGTCTTCCCGCTTTCTAACTGGACTGAACAGGATATCTGGCAGTACATCTGGCTGGAAAATATCGACATCGTGCCGCTGTATCTGGCGGCGGAGCGTCCGGTGCTGGAACGCGACGGCATGCTGATGATGATTGATGACGACAGAATCGATCTGCAACCTGGTGAAGTGATTAAAAAACGCATGGTGCGTTTCCGTACGCTCGGTTGCTGGCCGCTGACAGGCGCGGTGGAGTCGAATGCGCAGACGCTGCCGGAAATTATCGAAGAGATGCTGGTTTCAACCACCAGTGAACGTCAGGGCCGCGTGATTGACCGCGACCAGGCGGGCTCCATGGAGCTGAAGAAACGTCAGGGGTATTTCTAAGGAGCCGCCATGAACACGACACTTGCACAACAAATTGCTAATGAAGGCGGCGTTGAAGCCTGGATGGTTGCCCAGCAACACAAAAGTCTGCTGCGCTTTTTAACCTGCGGTAGCGTGGATGATGGGAAAAGTACCCTGATTGGCCGCCTGCTGCACGATACGCGTCAGATTTATGAAGACCAGCTTTCATCGCTGCACAATGACAGTAAACGTCACGGCACTCAGGGCGAAAAGCTTGATCTGGCGTTATTGGTTGACGGCTTGCAGGCCGAGCGTGAGCAGGGCATCACCATCGACGTGGCGTATCGTTATTTCTCTACCGAGAAGCGTAAATTTATTATTGCGGACACTCCCGGGCATGAGCAGTACACCCGTAACATGGCGACCGGTGCGTCGACCTGCGACCTGGCGATCCTATTGATCGATGCGCGTAAAGGCGTGCTGGATCAGACTCGTCGTCATAGCTTTATCTCCACGCTGCTTGGGATCAAACACCTGGTAGTGGCGATCAACAAAATGGATCTGGTGGACTTTAGCGAAGAGACATTTAACCGCATTCGCGAAGACTATCTTACTTTTGCTGAACAACTGCCGGGCAACCTGGATATCCGGTTTGTGCCGCTCTCTGCGCTGGAAGGCGATAACGTGGCTTCGCAAAGCGCCAGTATGCCGTGGTACAGCGGTCCGACGCTGCTGGAAGTGCTGGAAACCGTTGAGATCCAGCGCATTGTTGATACTCAGCCGATGCGCTTCCCGGTGCAGTATGTGAACCGACCGAATCTGGATTTCCGTGGTTATGCCGGAACGCTGGCCTCCGGTAGCGTGAAGGTCGGACAGCGCGTCAAAGTGCTGCCGTCCGGCGTTGAGTCGAGCGTGGCGCGGATCGTAACCTTTGATGGCGATTTACAGGAAGCGCATGCGGGTGAAGCGATCACCCTGGTGCTGAAAGATGAGATCGATATTAGCCGGGGTGACCTGTTACTTGATGCCGGTGAAACGCTGCCGACAGTACAAAGCGCAGCTGTTGATGTGGTGTGGATGGCGGAACAACCGTTGTCGCCAGGGCAGAGCTACGACATAAAAGTCGCAGGTAAGAAGACCCGCGCACGTGTTGATAGCGTGCAGTATCAGGTCGATATTAATAACCTGACCCAACGTGACGTTGAAGCGCTACCGCTGAACGGTATCGGTCTGGTTAATCTGACTTTTGATGAGCCGCTGGTGCTGGATACCTATCAGCAGAATCCGGTTACGGGCGGGTTGATTATCATTGACCGCCTGACCAACGTTACCGTTGGCGCGGGACTGGTGCGTGAGCCAATCGTCCAGGAGCTTGCCACAGCTTCTCAGTTCAGCGCGTTTGAGCTGGAGCTTAATGCACTGGTGCGTCGCCACTTCCCACACTGGGGTGCGCGCGATCTGCTGGGAGGAAAATAATGGCGCTGCATGACGAAAACGTCGTCTGGCATGCCCATCCTGTTACACCGCAACAGCGGGAACAACGCCACGGTCATCGTGGTGTTGTGCTGTGGTTTACCGGGCTGTCAGGTTCCGGTAAATCCACGGTAGCAGGGGCGCTGGAAGAAGCGCTGCATAAGCTAGGGGTGAGCACCTATCTGCTGGATGGCGATAACGTGCGTCACGGTCTGTGCAGCGATCTTGGGTTTAGCGATGCCGATCGCAAGGAGAATATTCGTCGGGTTGGTGAAGTGGCTAACCTGATGGTCGATGCCGGCCTGGTGGTGTTGACTGCGTTTATCTCTCCACATCGCACCGAGCGAAAAATGGTTCGCGAGCGCGTGGGCCAAGGGCGTTTTATTGAGGTTTTTGTCGATACGCCATTAGCAACGTGCGAAGCTCGCGATCCAAAAGGGCTGTATAAAAAAGCGCGGGCGGGGGAATTGCGCAATTTCACCGGAATTGACTCGGTTTACGAAGCGCCTGAATCGCCAGAGATTCATCTTGATGGTGAACAATTGGTAACAAATTTGATTCCTCAATTATTAGACCTGCTGAGGCAGGAAGATATTATCAGATCCTGAGACACCCGAGCTTGCACGCCCGGTCAGTCACGGTCACAGGATTAGATATGCGTAACAGCCATAACATTACTATTACAGAGTCAGATACCTTCGCCGCCGACGACGAAACTACCTGGTCACTCCCAGGAGCCGTGGTCGGTTTTGTCGCGTGGTTGCTGGCGCTGGGATTCCCGTGTCTGATGTATGGCCCTAACACACTGTTTTTCTTCCTCTATACCTGGCCCTTTTTCCTCGCGTTGTTGCCCGTGGCGATTGTCGCGGGTATTGCTCTGCATTCGCTATTGAAGGGGAGATTGCTGCTGAGTATTGCCTGTACCCTGCTGGTGGTTGGCGCAATGTTTGGCGCACTGTTCCTGTGGCTACTGGGTTAGGCATACGTCCTTTCACGCGATCGCCGCTGTTGTTCACTGTCTGGCCATAATTCAAACCGTAACCAACAATGAGATTATGTTCTCCTTACATGGGGTATACGTAACAACGGGCAAATGTGGTACATTTGCCCGCGTTGTCGCGGCATTCCCGTCCGTTGATGTAAAGTTGTCAGCGGAGTTTATGGGATGTTGATGCCGTTTTTCAGGGGGCAGGATGGGTAAACTTACGTTGCTGTTGCTGGCTTTATTAGTCTGGCTACAGTATTCGCTGTGGTTCGGTAAGAACGGCATACATGACTATAGTCGCGTCAACGATGATGTTGCGGCGCAGCAAGCTACAAACGCGAAACTGAAAGCGCGTAACGATCAGCTTTTTGCCGAAATTGACGATCTCAATGGCGGGCAAGAGGCTATCGAAGAGCGCGCGCGTAACGAACTCAGTATGACTAAGCCAGGCGAAACCTTTTATCGTCTGGTGCCTGACGCGTCTAAACGCGCTCAGACTGCAGGGCAAAACAATCGATAAACCGTCCAGGGATTTAACATGGCAGCCACTTTAATGGACGTTTGCGCCGTGGTGCCGGCTGCCGGGTTTGGCCGCCGAATGCAAACAGAGTGTCCTAAGCAGTACCTCTCTATTGGCAATAAAACCATTCTCGAACACTCGGTTGATGCGCTGCTGGCTCATCCCCGGGTGACGCGAGTCGTCATCGCTATTAGCCCAGGCGACAGTCGCTTTGCCCAACTTCCACTCGCAGCGCACCCGCAAATTACCGTGGTGGATGGTGGCAACGAGCGAGCCGATTCTGTCCTGGCCGGTTTGCAAGCCGCAGGTGAGGCCTGTTGGGTACTGGTGCATGATGCCGCGCGTCCGTGTCTGCATCAGGAAGATTTATCTCGTTTGCTGGCAATAAGTGAAACCAGCCGCATCGGTGGGATCCTTGCCGCGCCGGTGCGCGACACGATGAAACGCGCGGAGCCGGGCCGAACAGACATCGCCCATACGGTCGATCGCACCGATTTATGGCATGCGTTGACGCCGCAGTTTTTCCCTCGCGAGCTGTTGCATGACTGTCTGACCCGTGCGCTAAACGAAGGCGCAACCATTACGGACGAAGCCTCGGCGCTTGAATATTGCGGTTTTCATCCGCTGCTGGTCGAAGGACGCGCTGACAACATCAAAGTCACCCGCCCGGAAGATCTGGCGCTGGCGGAATTTTATCTGACCCGAACTATCTAGATACATCATTCTTCAGGCTGCCTGGAGGATGTTGTGTATATCAGGAGAAGGCATAATGCGAATTGGACACGGTTTCGACGTACACGCTTTTGGCGGAGTTGGCCCAATTATCATTGGTGGTGTGCGCATCCCGTATGAAAAAGGATTGCTGGCGCATTCTGATGGCGACGTGGCGTTACACGCGTTAACCGATGCACTGCTGGGCGCGGCTGCGCTGGGGGATATCGGTAAACTCTTCCCGGACACCGACCCGGCCTTTAAAGGTGCAGATAGTCGTGAATTATTGCGTGAAGCCTGGCGGCGTATTCAGGCCAAAGGCTATACGCTTGGTAATGTGGATGTGACGATTATTGCTCAGGCGCCGAAGATGCTGCCGCACATTCCGCAAATGCGCGTGTTTATTGCCGAAGATCTCGGCTGCCATATGGATGATGTTAACGTGAAAGCGACCACCACGGAAAAACTCGGTTTTACCGGGCGTGGGGAAGGGATTGCCTGTGAAGCGGTGGCGTTACTCATTAAGGCAACGAAATGACTGCGTTTGAAGATCTGACGTATCTCCATGGCAAACCACAAGGCCATGGCGTTCTGAAAGCGAATCCGGAAGACTTTGTCGTCGTTGAAGATTTAGGCTTCGAACCGGATGGCGAAGGCGAGCACATTTTGGTGCGTATCCTGAAAAACGGCTGTAATACCCGTTTTGTGGCTGACGCGCTGGCGAAGTTCCTGAAAATTCACGCCCGTGAAGTGAGCTTTGCTGGCCAGAAAGACAAGCATGCAGTCACGGAACAGTGGCTGTGCGCGCGCGTGCCGGGCAATGCAATGCCTGATTTAAGCAAATTTGAACTCGAAGGCTGTAAAGTGCTGGAGTACGCGCGCCACAAGCGTAAGCTGCGTTTAGGGGCGCTGAAAGGTAACGAATTTACGCTGGTGCTGCGTGAAGTGAGCCAGCGAAATGACGTTGAAGCGCGTTTGCAGGCGATTAGCGAGCGCGGCGTACCGAACTATTTTGGTGCTCAGCGTTTTGGTATCGGCGGCAGCAACCTGCAAGGGGCGCTGCGTTGGGCGCAAAGCGATGCGCCGGTGCGCGATCGCAATAAGCGCAGTTTTTGGTTGTCGGCGGCCCGTAGCGCGTTGTTTAATCAGATAGTCAGTGAACGCTTGAAAAAAACAGACTTTAATCAAGTTGTTGACGGCGATGCGCTACAATTGTCGGGACGCGGAAGTTGGTTTGTCGCCACGCAGGAAGAACAGACCGAATTACAGCGTCGCGTCGATGATAAAGAATTGATGATTACAGCGGCATTACCGGGCAGCGGTGAGTGGGGAACTCAGCGCGACGCGCTGGCGTTTGAAGAAGCCGCTATTGCTGATGAAACCGCGCTGCAATCGCTGTTGTTGCGCGAGAAAGTCGACGCATCGCGTCGTGCTATGTTGCTGTATCCACAACAATTAAGCTGGAACTGGTGGGATGACGTAACCGTTGAGTTACGTTTCTGGCTACCGGCAGGTAGCTTCGCCACCAGTGTTGTAAGGGAACTTATTAACACAATGGGTGATTATGCGTATATTGCTGAGTAACGATGATGGGGTCCACGCACCCGGTATACAAACGCTGGCGAAAGCGCTGCGTGAGTTTGCTGACGTACAGGTGGTTGCCCCGGATCGTAACCGCAGTGGCGCGTCTAACTCGCTGACGCTGGAATCCTCACTTCGCACGTTCACCTATGAAAACGGTGATATCGCCGTACAAATGGGTACACCTACCGATTGCGTCTATCTGGGCGTGAACGCATTAATGCGTCCGCGTCCGGACATTGTCGTGTCTGGTATTAACGCAGGTCCTAATCTGGGCGATGATGTTATCTATTCCGGTACCGTTGCGGCGGCGATGGAAGGTCGTCACCTGGGCTTTCCTGCGCTGGCGGTCTCACTTGATGGGCATAAACACTACGATACTGCTGCCGCAGTAACCTGCCGTATCTTACGGGCGCTGAGCCGCGAACCGCTGCGCACCGGGCGCATTTTGAATATCAACGTGCCGGATTTACCGCTGGATCAGATTAAAGGTATCCGCGTTACTCGCTGCGGTAGCCGCCATCCTGCGGATCAGGTGATCCCACAGCAGGACCCGCGCGGTAATACGCTGTACTGGATCGGGCCGCCGGGCGAAAAGTGCGATGCCGGACCGGATACAGATTTTGCCGCCGTCGATGAAGGCTATGTTTCCATTACGCCGCTGCATGTCGATTTAACCGCCTACGGCGCGCATGAAGTTGTTTCTGACTGGTTAGACAGCGTGGGAGCCGACACGCAATGGTAAGCAGACGCGTACACACTCTTCTTGAACAATTACGTGCGCAGGGCATCAGAGATGAGCTTGTTCTCGATGCACTTGCCGCCGTGCCGCGTGAAAAATTCATTGATGAGGCGTTTGAACATAAGGCCTGGGACAATATTGCTCTGCCGATTGGTCAGGGGCAGACGATTTCGCAGCCCTATATGGTTGCGCGGATGACCGAACTGCTTGAGTTAACGCCGCAGTCCCGGGTGCTGGAAATTGGTACCGGCTCTGGCTACCAAACGGCGATTCTGGCGCACCTGGTGCATCATGTGTGCTCTGTTGAGCGCATTAAAGGTTTGCAGTGGCAGGCGCGTCGTCGACTTAAACAGCTTGATTTACATAATGTTTCTACCCGTCATGGTGATGGATGGCAGGGCTGGCAAGCGCGAGCCCCGTTTGACGCTATCATTGTTACGGCAGCGCCGCCTGAGATCCCAACTGCGCTAATGATGCAGTTGGATGAAGGCGGCATTCTCGTCTTACCCGTGGGCGACGAGCATCAGTTTCTGAAACGGGTGCGTCGTCGGGGAGGCGAATTTATTATCGATACCGTGGAGGCCGTACGTTTCGTTCCCTTAGTAAAAGGGGAGCTTGCGTAGATACAGGCAATGAATACCTGGAGTTTTCCTGGATATTCTGGAATTAGTAAGCGTATCGTGGTCACGTTTCCAGTGCCCAGTCCGATGCCTTGCACGGTGATTACGTCACTGGTTTTAACCAAATTTTCCTGGGGGATAAATGAGCGCGGGAAGCCACAAATTTACCGTCCGCCGCATTGCGGCATTGTCACTGGTTTCATTATGGCTGGCAGGTTGTTCAAATACCTCGAATCCACCTGCACCGGTCAGTTCCGTTGATGGCGGTGCATCAACGAACACCAATTCCGGCATGCTGATTACGCCTCCACCAAAAATGGGCTCGACGTCGACAGTACAGCAAACGCCACAGATCCAGCCGGTGCAGCGTCCGACCACACAGTCAACACAGATCCAGCCTGTTGCGGAACAGCCTGTGCAGATGGAAAACGGTCGTATTGTGTACAACCGTAAGTATGGGAACATTCCGAAAGGTAGCTATACGGGCGGCAGTACCTATACTGTTAAGAAAGGCGATACCCTTTTCTATATCGCCTGGATTACCGGGAACGATTTCCGTGATCTCGCACAACGCAATAACGTTCCGGCCCCGTATGGCCTGAATGTCGGTCAAACTCTGCAAGTGGGCAACGCGTCGGGTACACCGATTACTGGTGGTAATGCTATTACCCAGGCGGATGCAGCACAGCAAGGAGTTGTGACCAACCCTGCACAAAATTCCACCGTTGCTGTTGCTTCGAAACCAACAATTACGTATTCTGAGGATTCAGGTGAACAAAGTGCTAATAAAATGTTGCCGAACAACAAGCCTGCTGGGACCGTTGTCACAGCGCCTGTAACGGCTCCAGCAGTTAGCGCAACCGAATCAACTGCAAGCTCAACGTCAACCAGCTCGCCAATCTCTACCTGGCGCTGGCCGACTGACGGCAAAGTAATCGAAAACTTCGCGGCTACTGAAGGTGGCAATAAAGGGATCGATATTGCAGGCAGTAAAGGACAGGCTATTGTCGCGACCGCAGATGGACGCGTCGTATATGCCGGTAACGCACTGCGCGGTTACGGTAATCTTATTATCATCAAACACAACGATGATTACCTGAGTGCCTACGCCCATAACGATACAATGCTGGTCCGGGAACAACAAGAAATCAAGGCGGGGCAGAAAATAGCTACCATGGGTAGCACCGGAACCAGTTCAACACGCTTGCATTTTGAAATTCGTTACAAGGGGAAATCCGTAAACCCGCTGCGCTATTTACCGCAGCGATAATTCGGCGGAACCAGGCTTTCACGTGCTAGTTCCGTTAGGGATCACGGGTAGGAGCCACCTTTATGAGTCAGAATACGCTGAAAGTTCATGATTTAAATGAAGATGCGGAATTTGATGAGAACGGAGTAGAGGCTTTTGATGAAAAAGCCTTGAGTGAAGAGGAACCCAGTGATAACGACCTGGCTGAAGAAGAGCTGTTATCGCAGGGGGCCACACAGCGTGTGTTGGACGCGACTCAGCTTTACCTTGGTGAGATTGGTTATTCACCACTGTTAACAGCCGAAGAAGAAGTTTATTTTGCGCGTCGCGCACTGCGTGGGGATGTCGCTTCTCGCCGTCGCATGATTGAAAGTAACCTGCGTCTGGTGGTGAAAATTGCTCGTCGTTATGGCAATCGTGGTCTGGCATTGCTGGACCTGATTGAAGAGGGCAATCTGGGACTGATCCGTGCAGTCGAGAAGTTTGACCCGGAACGCGGGTTCCGCTTCTCAACATACGCAACCTGGTGGATCCGCCAGACGATTGAACGGGCGATTATGAACCAAACCCGTACGATCCGACTGCCGATCCACATTGTAAAAGAGCTGAACGTCTATCTGCGTACCGCGCGTGAGTTGTCGCATAAACTGGACCACGAACCGAGCGCAGAAGAGATTGCTGAACAACTGGATAAACCGGTTGATGACGTCAGCCGTATGCTCCGACTCAACGAGCGTATTACCTCGGTAGACACCCCGCTGGGTGGCGATTCCGAAAAAGCGTTGCTGGATATTCTGGCCGATGAAAAGGAAAACGGTCCGGAAGACACCACGCAAGACGATGATATGAAACAGAGCATCGTCAAATGGCTGTTCGAACTGAACGCCAAACAGCGTGAAGTGCTGGCACGTCGTTTTGGTCTGCTGGGGTACGAAGCTGCGACACTGGAAGATGTGGGCCGTGAAATTGGTCTCACCCGTGAACGTGTTCGCCAGATTCAGGTTGAAGGTCTGCGTCGTCTGCGTGAAATCCTGCAGACTCAGGGACTGAATATCGAAGCGCTTTTCCGCGAGTAAGCACAAGTTCTATCAAGAAAGGCCAGTCTCATTGGGACTGGCCTTTTTCTATGTTTGTTGCCTGATGGCACTGCGTTTATCAGGCCTACGGGGAGCAGGACTTTGTAGGCCGGATAAGACATTTATGTCGCCATCCGGCAGATTAGTTCATCATCTTACGCACCAGACGTGTGAACTGCTCGCGTTCTTCTTCGCTAAGTCTGCCCAGAAACTCATCATCCACGCTATCGCCTAACGGAGTTGCGCTGGCCAGTAATGCTTCTCCTTGCGCGGTCAAATAAACAAACCGTCGACGCTTATCTGCCGGGTCATGTTCACGCCTGACCAGCTCCCGTTTTTCCATTCGGCTCAGCATTTCCGCAAGGGTTGCCTTGGTACAGACTGCGGCTTCGGTCAGGGCGACCTGCTCAATGCCGGGACGTTCAGCAATGGCGCGCATCACCGCATACTGTGGTTTGGTCAGGTCCGGTAATTCATGTTGCCAGCGGGACGTATGCTGCTGGAAGAGCTGACGTAAAAGGTGAAATGCTTTATTTCGTAACGGCATGAGCGCTCCGGAATTCCTGTCAGTCTCTATCATAGCGGGTTACGCATCTTTTTTTAACAATTGCGGCTTTAGCGATCTGTGCTCGATGGCCTTGCCCGAAATGTTATGTGAGAGTATTTTAATCAAAATGTTCGTATACGAACAAAAATCGAGAGACTAAATGAGACTGATTGTCGGAATGACCGGGGCAACCGGTGCGCCCCTTGGTGTGTCGCTATTGCAGGCGCTGCGGGAAATGCCCGAGGTGGAAACCCATCTGGTGCTGTCAAAGTGGGCCAAAACCACTATTGAACTGGAAACACCGTACAGCGTCCGTGATGTGTCTGCGTTGGCCGATTATTGCCACAACCCGGCGGATCAGGCAGCGACCATCTCCTCTGGATCGTTTCGTACTGACGGCATGATCATTATCCCCTGCAGTATGAAAACCCTGGCCGGTATTCGTGCAGGCTACGCGGAAGGGCTGGTGGGGCGCGCTGCTGATGTGGTGCTGAAAGAAGGGCGCAAGCTAGTTCTGGTTCCGCGTGAAATGCCGCTTAGCACGATTCATCTGGAAAACATGCTCGCACTTTCCCGCATGGGCGTGGCGATGGTCCCGCCGATGCCCGCGTATTACAACCACCCGCAAACGGTCGATGACATCACTCAGCATATCGTTGCGCGTGTGCTCGATCAGTTTGGTCTGGAACACCCCAACGCCCGTCGCTGGCAGGGTTTACGGCAGGCGCAGAATTTTTCACAGGAGAATGAATAATGGCATTTGATGATTTGCGCAGCTTTTTACAGGCGCTGGATGACCAGGGGCAATTGCTGAAAATCAGTGAAGAAGTTAACGCTGAGCCGGATCTGGCTGCGGCAGCCAATGCGACCGGGCGCATTGGTGACGGTGCGCCAGCGCTGTGGTTTGACAATATTCGTGGTTTTACCGATGCCCGCGTGGCGATGAACACTATTGGTTCGTGGCAGAATCACGCCATCTCTTTAGGCCTGCCGCCAAATACCCCAGTGAAAAAACAGATTGATGAGTTTATTCGCCGTTGGGATAAATTTCCGGTTACGCCGGAGCGTCGCGCCAATCCGGCGTGGGCTGAAAACTGTGTTGATGGTGATGAGATCAACCTGTTTGATATTCTGCCGCTGTTTCGCCTGAACGATGGCGACGGCGGTTTCTATCTTGATAAAGCCTGCGTGGTGTCGCGCGATCCGCTGGATCCGGACAACTTTGGCAAACAGAACGTCGGCATTTATCGTATGGAGGTGAAGGGCAAACGCAAGCTTGGCCTGCAGCCGGTGCCGATGCACGATATCGCGCTGCACCTGCATAAAGCCGAAGAGCGCGGTGAAGATCTGCCGATTGCCATCACGCTGGGTAACGATCCGATCATTACCCTGATGGGGGCCACGCCGCTGAAGTACGATCAGTCGGAATACGAAATGGCGGGAGCGCTGCGTGAAAGCCCGTATCCGATCGCTACCGCGCCGCTCACCGGCTTTGACGTGCCATGGGGTTCAGAAGTGATCCTCGAAGGGGTAATTGAAAGCCGTAAGCGTGAAATCGAAGGGCCGTTTGGCGAGTTTACCGGGCACTATTCCGGTGGACGTAATATGACGGTCGTGCGTATCGATAAAGTCTCTTATCGCACCAAACCTATTTTTGAATCGCTGTATCTGGGGATGCCGTGGACGGAGATTGACTACCTGATGGGGCCAGCAACCTGCGTACCGCTGTATCAACAGTTGAAAGCCGAATTCCCGGAGGTGCAGGCGGTGAATGCCATGTATACCCACGGTTTGCTGGCAATTATCTCCACCAAAAAACGCTACGGCGGCTTTGCCCGCGCGGTGGGGCTGCGCGCAATGACGACGCCGCATGGCCTGGGTTACGTGAAAATGGTGATTATGGTTGATGAGGATGTTGATCCGTTCAACCTGCCGCAGGTGATGTGGGCGCTGTCTTCGAAGGTCAATCCGGCGGGCGACCTGGTGCAATTGCCGAATATGTCGGTGCTGGAGCTTGATCCGGGTTCCAGTCCGGCGGGGATTACCGACAAGTTAATTATTGATGCGACCACGCCGGTTGCGCCGGATAACCGTGGGCACTATAGCCAGCCGGTATGCGATTTACCGGAAACGAAAGCCTGGGCAGAAAAACTGACCGCCATGCTGGCCAACCGTAAATAAGGAGTAGCAGATGATTTGTCCACGTTGTGCCGATGAACATATTGAAGTGATGGCAAACTCGCCGGTAAAAGGTGTCTGGACGGTATATCAGTGCCAGCATTGTCTATACACCTGGCGTGATACTGAGCCGCTACGCCGTACCAGCCGCGAGCACTACCCGCAAGCGTTTCGCATGACGCAGAAGGATATTGATGACGCACCGATGGTGCCGAGTATTCCACCGCTGCTGGCAGAAGATAAGCGCTAATCAACACGCCGGGTGCGGCTTTGCCTTACCCGGCCTACATATAGTGATATTTTATAGGCCCGATAAGCGTATCACCATCGGGCATTACGGCGTTACACCAGACTCTTCAACCGGTAGATCCACTCCAGCGCCTGGCGAGGCGTTAGCGAATCCGGGTCGAGATTTTCCAGTGCTTCAACGGCGGGCGACGTTTCTTCCGGAGCTGACAGGAGCGACATCTGTGTGCCGTCGACCTGGGTCGCAGCAACATTCGGCGCGATGCTTTCCAGTTCGCGCAGTTTTTGCCGCGCGCGTTTAATAACCTCTTTCGGCACTCCTGCCAGGGCTGCTACTGCCAGACCATAGCTCTTGCTCGCCGCACCATCCTGTACGCTGTGCATGAAGGCGATGGTATCGCCGTGCTCTAACGCATCAAGATGCACATTTGCTACGCCTTCCATTTTCTCCGGTAACTGAGTCAGTTCGAAGTAGTGGGTGGCAAACAACGTTAATGCTTTGATTTTATTGGCCAGATTTTCCGCGCACGCCCACGCCAGCGACAGGCCGTCGTAGGTGGAGGTGCCGCGTCCAATCTCATCCATCAGCACCAGGCTGTTCTCGGTGGCGTTATGCAGAATGTTGGCGGTTTCGGTCATTTCTACCATGAAGGTAGAACGACCGGAGGCCAGATCATCCGCCGCGCCCACGCGGGTAAAGATGCGGTCGATAGGCCCGATCTCCACTTTCTGCGCCGGAACGTAGCTGCCGATGTAGGCCAGCAGCGCAATTAACGCAGTCTGGCGCATATAGGTACTTTTACCCCCCATGTTCGGGCCGGTGATAATCAGCATCCGTCGCTGAGGCGAGAGGTTAAGTGGGTTGGCGATAAACGGCTCGGTCAGCACCTGTTCAACTACCGGATGACGTCCCTCGGTAATACGAATACCAGGCTTGTCGGTGAAGGTCGGGCAGGTGTAATTCAGGGTATAAGCGCGTTCCGCAAGGTTGACCAGTACGTCCAGTTCTGCCAGCGCGCTGGCGCTTTGTTGCAAATCAGCCAGGTGCGGCAGCAGCATGTCGAACAGCTCATCGTACAGCTGTTTTTCCAGCGCCAGCGCTTTACCTTTTGATGTCAGAACTTTGTCTTCGTACTCTTTCAGCTCCGGAATAATGTAGCGTTCGGCGTTTTTCAGCGTCTGGCGACGCACATAGTTAATCGGCGCCAGATGACTTTGCCCGCGACTGATCTGAATGTAGTAGCCGTGAACGGCGTTAAACCCAACCTTCAGCGTATCAAGGCCGGTGCGCTCGCGCTCACGGATTTCCAGTCTGTCCAGATAGTCAGTTGCGCCATCAGCCAGCGCTCGCCACTCGTCCAGTTCTTCGTTATAGCCCGGGGCGATGACGCCACCGTCGCGAACCAGCACAGGTGGAGCTTCCACTACGGCACGTTCCAGCAGTTCACGCAGCTCAGCAAACTCACCCATTTTCTCGCGCAGCATCTGTACGGGGGCACTGTCTACGCTTTCCAGTTGTGCGCGCAGTTCCGGTAATTGCTGGAATGCATGACGCATACGGGCCAGATCGCGCGGACGCGCGGTACGCAGGGCCAGACGTGCAAGGATACGTTCAAGATCGCCGACCTGACGCAGCACGGGTTGCAATTCACCGGTGGAATCCTGTAGCGCGCCGATGGTCTGTTGGCGTTCAGTGAGGACTCTGGTGTCGCGTACCGGCATATGCAGCCAGCGCTTGAGCATACGGCTGCCCATCGGCGTCACGGTGCAGTCGAGTACTGAAGCCAGCGTGTTTTCAACGCCGCCCGCCAGGTTCTGGGTAATTTCCAGATTGCGGCGCGTGGCGGCATCCATAATGATACTGTCCTGCTGACGTTCCATGGTGATGGAACGAATATGCGGCAGCGAGGTACGCTGGGTATCTTTTACGTATTGCAGCAGGCAGCCAGCCGCGCATAATCCACGCGGGGCGTTTTCTACGCCAAAGCCAATCAGATCCCGTGTGCCAAACTGCAGGTTTAGCTGCTGGCGAGCGGTATCGATTTCAAATTCCCATAGTGGACGACGACGTAATCCGCGACGTCCCTCAATCAGTGAAGTTTCAGCGAAATCTTCGGCATACAACAGTTCAGCGGGATTGGTGCGCTGCAATTCTGCGGCCATGGTCTCGCGGTCGGCGGGTTCGCTAACACGAAAACGCCCGGAGCTGATATCCAGCGTGGCGTAACCATAACCTTTACTGTCCTGCCAGATAGCGGCCAGCAGGTTGTCCTGGCGTTCCTGTAACAGTGCTTCATCACTGATGGTGCCGGGCGTGACAATACGCACCACTTTGCGCTCAACTGGACCTTTGCTGGTCGCCGGATCGCCAATCTGTTCACAAATAGCGACGGATTCACCCTGGTTGACCAGCTTGGCGAGGTAGTTTTCTACCGCATGGTGAGGAATGCCCGCCATCGGGATTGGCTCGCCCGCAGACGCGCCGCGTTTGGTCAGGGAGATATCAAGCAGCTGAGACGCACGTTTCGCATCGTCATAAAACAGTTCGTAAAAGTCGCCCATGCGGTAAAACAACAGTATCTCCGGATGCTGGGCTTTCAGCTTGAGATACTGCTGCATCATTGGGGTGTGGTTCGTGAAGTCCGTATCAAGTGACTCTTTCATATCGCTTTTGCTCTTTTTTTAATCTTTTTGGGGACCTGGGCAGTCTCACGTGAGCCCCTGGAAACTCACATAAACCCACAAATTTGTCATTCGAAAGCCGCCTGATGGGCAGTAACGACGAGCGTTGGCTCTACCTGAATGGTCTATCTTATCACCGACAACGACCGAGATTCATCCGTAGGTTTTACCGCCAGGGTGCTGACGGATTATTGATTTTCCGGCAAAGCATAATTCTGGCAGTACAGATAGGGGATCCCCTCTTTGGTAATCAGGTATGTCTCGCTGTTCAGCGCAAAAAAATCGACGTTGGATACGCTGGTGTTGGTCAGGAAAAAATCGGGGAGGAGTTCCTGAATAAGGCTGGCAGGAGCTGTTTCGCGATTGGAAATTTGGATTTTCTGTGAAATCCAAACCGGGCTTGAGCCGTAGCTGGATTGTGTAAAAAGTACCATGCGTTGCACGGTTTGCTCATTATTTTCGGCATCTTTGATAATACCATCAATATTCACAATACCTTTACTGCCCCCGGTTTTAATATCAATAATCCCTCGGAACGAGCTTGTATTGCGTACAATTTCGATGGCAGAGCGGCAGGTGAGATCATGTAACTCGCCATTGTTCTTACTGTACCGATAGACGACAGTAAGAATAAGCGCAGCAAAACAAAGCAGCAGGATAATACCTGTCTGGATGCGGGACGTTCGGGGATATAAGTTCATTAGCTATCATACCGTGGGTAATATACCGACTGACAGGCATTTTCTTGCCTGGCTTTTATCGGTGAGCGACACACCAGCACGGACAGTTTCTTAGACTCAGGATAGGTCGTGATATAGATAAATTTATGGCTCTGACACAGTCCTGGGTTTTTGTCGATAAACGCGGTATGCCGGGAGAAATTACTGGCATCGTTATTGAAATAATACTGACAGCCAGTGGGTGCTTTATCCGCAGTGATATAGCCGGAGAAATAATCATCGCTGGCTTGCCACGGATATAATATAAGCACACAAATTATCAGGGTAAGTGCCAACATTACTGTTTCTGCAGCCGTTATCAAAGGTTGACGCGGTGTGTCAGCCAAAAATTCCTCAATGGTGGCATCTGGCGCTAAGGATTCTTCAGCAGAAGCAGAGTTCTCCTCCGGTGTTTCAATGACCTGAATATCAAACTCTTCTTGAATGATCAGCCCTTTGCGGGGGATCGTTGTGATCAGCGGTTGTTCAAGCTCCAGCTGCAGTAAGCTTTTACGCAACGAGAGAATGCTTTGATAAAAGGCGTTGAAACTCACCTGGCGGTGATTTTTACCCCAACCGAATTCCAGCAATTCGTTTTGCGAAACCACTTGCCCGCGATGCTGAATAAGTAATAAAAGACATAGCGACGCTGAGTGTTTGAGTTTTATCCGCTGATTGGGGTGATCTACCCGCGCCAGACATTGTGTGGCTGGCGTAAATATTATTCTATTTTCAATCAGATAACTGACATTGCCAGTCTCAGACATATTGTCTCTACTCTTGATGATGCGTCTGGTGGTTGTTTAGTCATGATACCACTGAGCCTATAAAGACCACCAGCATGGACCTGATTCCACAGCGAGAACCGCGAAGTGTTGCAAATTGGTATCATGATATAACAAGAATGATAACTTTTTAATGAAAATAAAACCCATTAAAATCAATTGATTGTATCTTTTTGGCTACTCTGCAAAGAACAGAAAGATGAAAAAATGTCGACAAAGATGATTGCCATTAATTCTTTATGGACAGCGCCATATACTGCCTGACACCACCACGCGAAAACAGCATGAACCTTAACGCGTCAATGGCACCAGGGAATGCCGGTGGTAGATGTAGATGGGAATAAATGTCAGCTTGTTTGCGAGCTGACATTTATTTTTAGTGCCGAGTAAATTTAACCATCTTTTTGACTAAGCCATAATTTGCGGTAGAGAGTCCCATGTTCCAGAAAGAAATTGAAAATGCTGTAGTGCTCGTTGGCGATGAAATGAAGAAGTCGGATAATGCCTGGCTGTCGTTACGTAAAAAACGTCAGCGTATTGATTTGAAGACCGATGGACAAATCTTATTTCTGGAGAAAGGGACTGTCTCTGTTTATCGTGTGGAAAACGATTTAGTCACGGTGAGTATTTCTGCACCTGCTATTCTCGGCCTGCCACAAATGCGTACGGAAGTGGCTGGCCACTATTTGCGTTGTGATACCGATTGTGAAATGTGGGCGATGAGCGTCCAAAATGCCGATCACCTGTTTACGACCAAAAACTTATGGAAGCAGGCGTTTGATATCTTAACGCATCATCTTCAACGTTATTTTCAGCGTGAAGCGTTGCAGTCGCACCGTACTATTCGTGAGCAGATAATTGAACACGTAAAATATATCTGGTCGATGGAGCCAGAGGTTCGCGAGAAAACATCCGTGTATACTTTTATTTTGACCCGTAACCATATTTCACGTAGTGCCATCCATAAGGTGTTACAGGAGCTGGTTAATGACGGGAAAATCACCCTGAATCGTGGAAAGCTCTCTTTTTGCACGCCGTTATAAATTCATGCGCTCCCCGGCAAAATGTAAGGGAGCGCAACCGATCAACGTTCTCTGAGTGCTTCCGCGCGTGCGCGAATAATCGGTTTTAACAGGTAGCTCAGAATCGTTTTCTTGCCGGTGAGAATATCGACGCTCGCCACCATGCCGGGAATGATCAGCATCGGATGCTCTTTTGTTCCCAGGTAATTTTTGTCCGTCTGCAAACGCACAATATAAAAGCTTCGCCCCTGCTTATCGGTAACGGTGTCCGGGCTTATCTGCACTACTTCGCCTTGCAGACCGCCATAAATGGTGTAATCGTAAGCGGTAAATTTCACCATCGCATGTTGACCCGGATGGAGGAAGGCGATATCGCGCGGCTGGATTTTGGCTTCGATTAACAGTTTGTCATCCAGCGGAACGATTTCCACCAGATCGCTGCCCGGTTGAATGACGCCGCCGATAGTATTCACCATCACCTGCTGGACGATACCCCGCACCGGTGAGGTGACCATGGTACGGTTCACCCGATCCTCCAGTGCTTTAACGCTTGCCTGGGTTTTACTCAGATTAGTGCGAGCTTCATTGAGTTGGGCCAGCGCATCGCTCTGGAAACGGCCACGGCTTTCACCGATTTTATTCTCAATCTCTTTAATTTCTGACGTAGCCTTGGGCAGCGACAGGCTAATAGAATTGAGCTGCCCGGCGGTTTCCACTTCGGTACGACGCAGTCGCAGCAGTTCGACTTTTGAAATGGCGCCTGAAGCGAGCAGCGGCTCGGACATTTTGATTTCCTGACGGATTAACCCGAGGCTGTGCTTAAACTGATCCTCCTTTGACTCAAAGTCGCGCAGCTCCTGTTTTTTCTGCACCAGCTGTTCTTCGAGCCCGGAAATTTCGTTGTGAAATTGTTCCCGGCGGCTGTTGTACAGCTCGGTTTCTCCTCGGGCGACATCCGGTGCCTGGCTGGCTATCTCGGGTGAAATCACAAAGTCCCGGTTTTCAACTTCCGCCGTCAGGCGTTCTACCTTGGCGCGCAGACCGAGTTTGTCGGCTTCGGTTTCACCCACGTTGGAGGCGAAACGCGTGTCATCGAGGTGCAGTAGTGGAGTTCCGGCGTTAACGATTTGCCCTTCATGCACGTACAGCTCGGTGACAATTCCCCCTTCCAGGTTCTGGATTTTTTGCAGTTTTGATGAAGGGATCGCTTTGCCTTCACCGCGTGTCACTTCATCAATTTTTGCAAAACCAGCCCAGATGAAGGACAGCGCCACCAGCGCGAGGATCACCCACAACGTCAGTCGTATCACTCTTGGGGCGTCATCAATTATGGCCTGACTGACCTCATTAATACTGTCGGTTTGATTTTCATCACGACCGCGAAAATAGTGCTGCATATAGCTGCGGGCACGAGTCAGGAGATCAGCGAGACGCATTAATTTGCCCCTTTTTCAACGCATCCATCACTACCCCTTTCGGACCGTCTGCGATGATGCGACCTTTATCAACAATAATCAGACGGTCAACCAGCGACAGCATGGAAGCGCGGTGCGTGACCAGTAATAACGTTTTTCCCGCAATACAGGGGGCCAGCGCGTGTTTGATCTTCTCTTCGCTGGTGTTGTCCATTGAACTGGTGGGTTCATCCAGTAGCAGGAGAGGGGGATCAAGCAACAGTGCGCGCGCGAGCGCCACCGCCTGCCGTTGCCCGCCGGAAAGCTGGGAGCCGCGTTCGCCGACCTGCAGGTTATAGCCGTCGGGATGCAGGCGTGCGAATTCGTTGACGCCAGCCAGTTCTGCCGCTCGCAGCATGGTTTCGTCATCGACATAGCGCGCTCCGCACAGCAGGTTATCGCGCAGCGTGCCGTTGAATAGCTGGATGTCCTGTGGCACGTAGCCGATGCTGTGGCGCAGATCGTTCACATCCAACTGACGAGAGTCGATACCATCGATCAGCAGGTTCCCGGCGCTCGGCTGGTATAAATTGACGATTAGTTTACTCAGCGAACTTTTACCGGAACCGCTGCGCCCGATAATGCCGATGCGCTCACCGGGCTGAATGGTCAGGTTAATTTTGTGCAGCGACAGGTTTTGTTGCTCCGGATAGCTGAAATCCACATCGCGAAATTCAATACTGCCCTGTAACTGTTCACGCTTGAGTGGGTTTTCATCCGCACGGCGCTCCTGCGTCAGCGACATCATTTTCTCAGTGTTTTTGATGGTCAGTTTCGCCTGCTGATAGCGGGCGATAAGGCCAGTGAGCTGACCCAGCGGCATCAAGGCGCGACCATTGAGCATGTAGCAGGCGATCAAGCCACCCATACTCAGTTTGCCGTCGATAATCATGTACACCCCGACGATGATCATCACCACGCCTGAAATTTGCTGGAACCAGCCGGTGAGGTTGCTGGCCAGGCTGGACAAGGTTTTCACCCGCAGTTCGAGGCGGCTCAGGCTACCCAGCGTTTGTTCCCACTGGAACTGGCGTTCGCTTTGGGCATTATTCACTTTGATGGCATCCAGACTGCTCAGGGTTTCAATCAGTAGTGCCTGACGTTCGCTGGCGAGGCTCATGGTTTTTGCCACCGCAGCGTTGACCGGCTTTTGTAGTGCCCAACTGCACAATAGGGCAATCGGTAATGTCAGTACCGGGATCCATGCCAGCGCGCCGCCGATAATGCCAATAACAATCAGCAGTAACAGGGTGAAGGGCAAATCGATAATTGTCGTCAAAGTGAGGGATGAGAGGAAATCACGCAGTGACTGAAACTCGTGAATGTTTTGTGCAAAGCTGCCCACGCGCGCCGGGCGCTCTTTCATCTCCATACCGACAATGCGCTCAAACAGGGTTGAAGAGATGATGAGATCGCTTTTCTTACCTGCAATATCAAGGCAGATACCGCGCAGCATTTTTAAAATCAGATCAAAGACAAAAGCCAGGCAGATGCCGACTGCCAGCACCCATAGTGTGACCGTTGCCTGGTTTGGCACGACGCGGTCATACACATTCATGGTAAAGAGCGGTGTGCCGAGCGCAATCAGGTTGATTAACAGACTGGCCAATACCGCATCCATATACAGAAAACGCGACAGCTTCAGCGTGTCTTTAAACCAGGATTTGGTGCGCGGCAAAAAGGCCTCTGCCTGCAAATCGAATTCGTGGCGCGGATGCGCAAAAATGACTTTGCCCGCATAGTTTTGCTCAAGCGTGGCAGCATCAACGCAAATTTCCCCACCTTCGCTTTCGCTGGGCATAAAACGGGCGCTACCGTCATCGTTCCAGGCCAACAACACCCCGGTTCCCCCTGCATTCAATAACAAGACAGCAGGCAGAGACATTGCCGGAATTTTATCGAGCGTGCGCGTGACGACTCGCGCCTTTAAACCGGCCCTTGCCGCTGCGCGTGGAAATATATTCAGCGTGAGCCGATCGTTTTCTAATGGCAGGCCACTGCTTAATGTTGAACGACTCGCCGGTTTACCGTGCAGAGAACACAGAATCAGTAAGCTATCTAATAACGGGTCGTCATTATGGCTACGTGGGTCGTGATGTTGAGAATTAGGACGAGCGTAATTCTCAGGGACGTCATTTAATAATTCGGCTTGTGCACTCATTTTCGCAACCATTCTGACCGTGCACGGTTAAATAATAGCAAGCTAATTATAAGCGTGCAGGTCAGGGATTTATTGGGGATTAATAATTATTAATGAAGTTCCGGTAAGCTATTTTCTTCTGCTGAATCTACCGGTTGCCCCGAAGGCGGCGGTGTGATTTTTAGAATATTCATTAATTCCCCGGTGCGTTCGCTAATACGATAGCCACTGGTCATGGCCAGATAACGTAATTCAACAAGACGGCGTTTAGAGGAGAACACTTCATTTTCACTATCGAGTAAATCCAGCAGCGTACGCTCGCCAAGACTAAATTGATCCTGATAAGCCGTGCGCACTTTGACGCTGCGGTCGGCATATTCTTCCGCCGAAGGAAGCTGGGCGCGAGCGTTTTGCAGTGCGGTCCAGGCCAGGCGTAGCTCCTGATTCAGCTGGCGCAGCGTGTTATTACGTACATCCTGAGCCTGCTTGTGCAGATAAGCACGGGAGTTCATGTTGGCTTTGTCGCTGCCGCCCTGGTACAGGTTGTAATGCAGTTTGACCATCGCTTCCCACTCTTCGGTGTGTGCGCGAGTGGTATCGGTGTTGTTGCTAATCCCTCGGGAAAGCTCAACGTCCACACGAGGATAGAAGGTTGATTTCGACGCTTCATACTGCTGGTGCGCAGCTTCGATATCCGCATTGGCAGACTTCAGTAATGGATTATTTTTTTCCATCCGACTTTTGGCATCTTCCAGCGAGGTTGGCAGCTGAGAGTCAATGCTCTCTGGCTGGCTTAAGCCCTGCGGATCCATGCCCGTCACGCTGACAAAGGTGGTTTTCGCGTCTTCAAGGTTAGTCTGCTCGGTCAGCAGGTTGTTTCGCGCCTGCGCCAGACGCGCTTCGGCCTGCATAAAATCCCCGGAGCGCCCAACGCCCTGATCGGTACGCAGTTTTATCTGGTCGTAAATGCGCTCGTGGTTCGCCAGATCGTCTTCAGCAAGGCGAACAAACTCTTCGCGTTGCAGCACGTCGAAATAGGCCTGAATCACCGCATAAGCGGTGCTTTCACTGGTGTTCATCACACCGTAGGCGCGTGAGTCAACGGTCGCTTTTTGTCGCGCCACTTCGCTGTTGGTCGCAAAGCCGTTAAACACATTCTGCTCGAGGCTGATAGTCGCCTCGTTAGGTGATTGAGTCAGACCGTTATTGCGCCCTGTAGCGCGGGTAGTTGCATCATTAACATTTTTGCGCCCGGCCTCGGCATTTAAATTCAGTGATGGCAAATAGCCACCTTGTGCCGCCCGCAGTTCTTGCTCCGAGGAATAACGGCTATTTATTGCAGCATTAACTTCAGGATGATTCGCTAATGCATCTTTAACGGTATTTTGTAAGTCTTCTGCGTTTACTGCATTTATTGAAAAACATGAAAGCAGAAAAACTAAAAACTTCTTCATGACATGAATGCCCTATATCTCACGGTTATGACATCCAGGTGTCGTCGCTATCATCCATTTTTACAAACACGTTATATTAATTAACAAATATGAATTGTCTTAATTGATGACTGTAATCAGCTATTCAGCGACATGTTTTGTCACATCGTGTTTTATTTTTGGTTATTTTTTATTATATTCATTTGCCAGTCAAGTCTCATGTAATTGCATTCTATAAAATGTGTTTTTTTCTACATTGAGATATTAATGTTTACATTAATTGAATGTGATATTTGTTCGTTAATATATTAACGAGTTTATAAAAATAATGATGGTAATTAAGTGAGGTTACGGTGAGCAAATTACTCGGTGTGATCAAAGCAATTATTGGACAGGTTTACGTAGTTGATGCCAATGGTGCACAACGACTGGTTCATGAAGGCGACAGGGTATATAGCGGTGAAGAAATTGTGACCGGTGCCAGCGGCGCGGTAAGTATCTCTTTACCAGACGGAAAAACGCTGGATATAGGCCGTAATAGCCATTGGGGTGAGCACGGGTTACAGGTTAGCCATCATCCGGAAAGTAGTGCTCAGGATATTGCCGCCGCACAAAAGGCCATTGCCGATGGCGCTGACCCGACGCAGGTGCTGGAAGCCACCGCGGCGGGTAATGAAGCACCGGTAACATTAGAAGGTGGCGGCGGGGGGCACACTCTGGTTCAGCTTGAATTGACCGGGCAGGTGGTTGATCCGACAGCAGGTTTTAACACCAAAGGTCTGGGAAACCCGAACTGGGATATCAATCTGCCGATAGGGGGAGTTACCGCAGGTTCCGCGAGTGTTTTCCCGCCTGAGGTACAAATTACCGAGTTTGCCGGCAACGACGGTTTCATTAACAAAAGCGAATTCCATCAGACCCATTTAAGCGGCACAAGTAATCAAAATCACATCACACTCACCTTCACCGATAGCCAAAAAAACACATTCACCGTTACTGTTCCGGTGAGCAACGGGCACTGGAATATTGATACCGATCTGGGGGGACTGGTCCCGGGAAATGTAACAGTGGTGGCAATAGCCACCGATGTGACGGGACGGACGGCAGAAAGTTTTGATCATGCGCTGATTGATATTACCGGACCACACATCGACATTACCGTTGATAATGTCACGCCGGATAACCTCATTAACTACGAAGAGTCACGTCAGCCGCAAACCCTGATCCACGGGTCGGTCGGCGGCGATACTAAACCCGGCGATATCGTTACTTTATTGGTTGATGGTAAAGAATATACCGGTGTTGTTACCGACCCCGGAAATGGGACTCTGACTTATACCATCCCGGTACTGACCCAGGGGTTACTGCATGACCCGAACATCCACGCCACGTTAACCTCTACTGACGACGCAGGAAATACCACCATTGTTTCCACGGATCATCATGTCGATAACGACCTGTATGCGCAAAATGCCGTGACCATTGAAACGGTGGCGAATGATGATGTCGTCAACGCTAATGAGTTTCGTATGCCGACCATTATTTCTGGCATTGCCAGCGGTGATGCGAAAGCGGGTGATCCGGTCACGTTGACCATTCAGGGCAAAGCGTTTCACGGCACGGTTTTCGACGATCATGGCCAGCTACGCTATGAAATCGTTGTGCCTTCCGCAACCCTCAAAGAGGGGGCTAACGATGTGCAGGTGACGCTGGTCAGCCATGACGCGGTAGGCAATGAAGCCACTGCCGTGACGCACCGCACCGTGGTACTGGACACCCAGGCACATAACGCCCTCACGATTGATGATGTCACGACAGATAACACCCTGAATCGTGCTGAGCTGTATATGCGTAACCAGGTGATTTCCGGAACCGTCAGCGGGGAAGACGCGAAAGCGGGCGACCCGGTGCTGGTAGAGATCAATGGCCACCAGTACAACGGTCAGATCATCGATCTCGGCAATAGCACGCTGGGCTATCGTATTGCGGTGAACGCTGCCGATTTTGCCAACAACGTTGCAAAAGTCGATGGTTATATGGACGTGAAGGTAACGGTCACCTCTCACGATGCGGCGGGCAACCTGGCGATTGCCACCGACACCCACAGCGTGCATGTCGACAATTTCGCGAAAAACACGGTACATATCGATACCGTCGCGAACGACAATGTGGTCAACGCCATTGAAAACCGCATGACCACGCTGATAAGCGGCGTGGCAGGCGGCGATGCCAAAGCGGGCGATGCTGTGACCGTCAGCGTGCGGGGGCAGAATTTTACCGGAACGATGGTCGATGATAACGGCGAACTGCGCTACGAAGTGGCGGTGCCGGTCGGCACGCTGAAGGAAGGTAAAAATGCGGTGGTGGTGACGCTGGTCAGCCACGATGCGGTGGGTAACGAAGTGACCGCACTGGCGCACCGTACCGTGGTGCTGGACACTAAAGCGCATAACACCGTCAATATTCATGATGTCACCG
>OFOU01000277.1_pt1 | contig 47366 bp, 49 predicted proteins | sample 1542061 | NCBI WGS metagenome assembly OFOU01 (sample SAMN04209239, study PRJEB22552) | human gut metagenome | biome: gut; material: feces | host: Homo sapiens | place: USA: Oklahoma
CACCTCTGCATCTGGCGTTTTCTTATAGATTTGTACTTGCCTGTTTATCCAATATTCTTTTTTAATGAAGCAATCCATGCTTGGATTGCTTCCACCAGTACATACTGCTGACGCAAAACAGCCATACCTGTTGCGGGAATACTGGGTTCATTTTCTTTTTTCTGTATATTATGTTCCAGATAGGATTTTAAAGTACTAATATTTTCCTCAATTTCTGCTATGCACGATTTTTGTTTTTCAGGTGGCAAGGAATCCAAATTCACAATAACAGCGTTGAAGTCCAGAAAAATGTTAATAGGTTTTCCAGAAATCTCAAACATGAGCCGTTCAAATTCTGCTTCTCCGGCTTCCGTCAGGGAATAAATCGCTTTTTCTGGCATCTTCCCTTCCTTTACGATTTCGCCTCGGATTAGCCCCTTTTCTTCTAACTGAATGGCTTTTTTATAAATGGATGGAGTGCTGATTTTTACCCATTTGGATATGTTTCTATATTCTACTAACTTTTGAATATCGTAGGCGCTCATTGGCTCCTTTTTCAATATTCCCAACACGATTAAATCTATGGTTGCCATGTGGAATCACACCCTTTCACTATGCTTTCTGCATGAAAGAATACTGTCAAATTTACTATAAATTATAGTATTAGATTTTATACTCTTTGTCAAGATAAAACGCCTGACTTCTCTTGACATATACTATAAATTATAGTACTATGATTTATACGGTAGTATACTATAATCTATACTACTATAAATTATACTTAAAGAAGCGAAAGGAGTATTAACAATGAATGAACGCAACAACAAACTTGAGCTTTTGGGTAGTGCGCCTATCCCAAAAGCGCTGATGGCTCTCGGCATACCGATTATGATTGGGATGTTGATCAATGCACTCTATAATCTGGTGGATGCCTATTTTGTGAGTGGCTTGGGCAAAAGTCAAATGGGTGCTATTTCTGTCGTATTTCCGTTGGGACAAGTCGTGGTTGGTTTAGGCCTTATGTTCGGTAACGGAGCCGCATCTTATCTGTCAAGACTATTGGGACGCGGAGATAAAGATACCGCCGATAAAGTGGCAAGCACCGCATTGTATAGCAGTATTCTGATTGGTGCTATTATCATCCTACTTTCTGCGATTTTCCTTAAAACAATTTTGGTAATGTTGGGCGCGACGGAAACAATTATGCCGTATGCTTTGACATACGCAAGAATTTATGTGCTGTCCTGTATTTTCAATGTATTTAATGTAACAATGAACAATATTGTAAGTAGCGAGGGTGCAGCAAAAACGACCATGTGTGCCTTGCTATTGGGAGCCGTATTGAACATCGGATTAGACCCTCTTTTCATTTATACTTTGGACATGGGAGTAGAAGGTGCAGCAATCGCCACAGCAATTTCGCAAATGGTATCCACGCTTGTTTATCTTACCTATGTTCTGCGCAAAAAAAGCGTATTTTCGTTCAGCATAAAAGAGTTTTCTCCTACGAGGCAAATGATAACGGAAATTTTGAAAATTGGAGTTCCCACTTTGGTGTTCCAACTGCTAACAAGTCTTTCGATTGCGCTAATTAACCGCGCATCCAGCAATTATGGCGATTCGGTCATTGCAGGCATGGGGGCGGTTACGCGAGTTACTTCTATGGGAACTCTTGTTGTCTTTGGATTTCTGAAAGGGTTCCAGCCTATTGCTGGATTCAGCTATGGGGCAAAGAAGTTTGATCGCCTGCGCGAAGCAATCAAAACCTCAATCATTTGGTCTACAAGTTTCTGCTTAGTCGTAGGCTTGGTGATGGCCGTTTTTTCTACGCAGATTATCTCTCAATTTACTGAGGGAGATAATCAAATGATTTTAGTGGGTCAAAAATCACTGTTTGCAAATGGGATCACATTCATTCTTTTTGGTTTCTACACGGTTTACTCCTCTTTGTTCCTTGCCTTGGGTAAAGGTGCGGCAGGTTTCTTTTTGGGAGCATGTAGACAAGGTGTCTGCTTTGTTCCTGTCATTTTGCTGCTGCCTATGGTATGGGGAATGAACGGAATCCTATATGCCCAACCCATTGCAGATGTAATTTCCGTAGTAATCACTGTATTTATGGCGTTACACCTTCATCGGGAATTGTCTATGGCTGAAAAACAGGCTATGTCCAATTCGGAAATATAAGGTACTTCTCCTTGACTTTTACTATCAACAATAGTACTATTGACAATAGTAAAAGTTGGAGGTGTAGTTATGTCGTCAATCGATTTAGTCATACTTGGTATTGTATTGGAAAAACCGCAAAGCGCCTATGACATTCAAAAGGATGTGGAGTACCACCATTTTTCCCGCTGGACAAAAATAAGCGTACCTTCTATTTATCGCAAGGTTCTCCAGTTGAGCGAAAAGGGTTATCTGCAAAGCGATATTGTCAAGGGCGATAAGTTTGCGGATAAAGCCATTTATTCTATTACCGATCAGGGCAGAGCGTATTTCAAGGAGCTGATGGCCTCTTATGTCGCTGGCCCAGTACCCTTGCTATTCGATTTCAATGTGGTCATTACCAATTTGAACAAGATGGACAAGGTCGAAGCGTTGGAGCTGGTTTCGGCTTTGCGCCAGAGCATACAGTCCTCGGCTGAATCCAACGAGGGCTATGCGCGGGAATTTACAGACATTCCTTTGGTTGGGAGAACGATTTTTGAGCAGCAGCAGCTTCTCTATCGCGCCCTTTTGGAATGGCTGGATCACTTTGAAGGGCAGTTCTTAAAAGAATGAGCACAGTCCTCCAAAGCAGTTTGACCATCCTGTTTGAAGCTCCATTTTGGATCGGCCTATATGAAAGAACTGATAGCGGTAAGTACGAGGTATGCAAAATCACTTTCGGCTCAGAGCCCAAAGATTACGAGGTCTATGAGTTTCTGCTGAAGAATTGGCACAAGCTGAAATTCAGTCCCCCAATCCAAGCCGAAGTAGCCATAGAGCGAAAAATCAATCCTAAACGTATGCAGCGCGAAATTCAAAGCCAACTGCAAGATAAAGGTATTGGAACAAAGGCGCAGCAGGCGTTGAAGCTCCAGCATGAGCAATGTAAGCTGGAACGGAAAACCAAGAGCCGTGAGCAGAAAGAGGCGGAGAAAGACCGCCAGTTTGCCATACGGCAGGAAAAGAAGAAAGCCAAGCACAAAGGAAAATAACATGAAGATAGTTCTTTTTGATTATCTGTCAAGGGCATGCCGCTTTGCGGTGGCTGGTAACGTTCCCCCAGGCTCAGAATCTAAGAACAATTAGCGGCTTCGCCGTTCTGTAAGTTCAAGATGGTTTGTTGCCCAAGGAAGATGAGAAGCTGCCATTTACCAGGCATGTTGTCTGCTCCATGAAGCATTTCGATATCATTAAGGACTTTATAGTTATTGTGTTTATGTGGTCTCAAAAAGTTATAATAAGTGACCCAGAGTGCAAGCTCATAGTTGGCGCCGTCGATGTTATCAAAGCCATTTGTTGGTCTGTAAGAAGCCTTGTAAGTACGATTTAATCTTTCGATCATCTGCTTGTAAGGTCTGAATTCTTTTGATACTTCATCGTCGTTGGTAAGTCCAATTACTTGGGTAATGTTAAATTTAAAATCATTGCCGTATTCACGCAGGAACTGTTGTGCAGCCAAAACATATGCACTATATCCATCTGCAATAAAGCGGAAGTTTTTCGGAAGTTTTTTGAAATGTCGGAATGCCATACGCATGGCAAGGATACACGCTCCGACATCACGTTCTGAAGATATCCGGTATCCAATAATGGAACGGCTTGCCGCATCCATAATGAACCAGACGAAGGTTTTGATGCCTCTGATTTTAATATAGGTTTCATCAGCGGTGTAAACTTTTCCGGCATTGTAATCATAATGATTTACGAACGGCTTAATGCAGACAGCGGCAGTTTTACAATAATTAGCAACCTGCTGATGAGAGATATTGATGTTGTATAGTTCTTTGAGAGCATACTTCGTTTTACGAAGAGACATGCCGAGATTCACATGCATCGTAAGACAGAGTCCCATTACATTGGAATCAAACTTAGAGAATCTGAGAGAAGAAGCGTTTTTAGGCAGCGAATTTAAATCCATCCTGAAGAAATCCAAGGTGAATTCACGATAGATATAATGGAGTTTGTACTTGTTCTTGCCATAGTCTTCTTTTAAGTCGGCTTTGTCAACTTTCTTAAGATTCTTAAGGTAGTAAGGACATTTCGGATTTACACATTTATGAACAATAAAGTGTTTCCGGCTTTTCTTGGGAACGAGTGTGTGCATACAATGAGGACAGCGAAGTTTTAATGAGGAATGTCGGCTTTCTTCTGGCGAAAACTTGGTACTGCATACTTTACACATAAGCTGGCCTTTTGAGCCATTGTTTTTGTAGAGATAAATGCTTGGGGCATTGCAGCGAGGACACTTACAGTTTTCGTCGATGTCGCATTCAGATCTGCGCCTGATAGGCTTTATGGGTTTGAACTGATTTTTGTAACGCCATTCAAGGTAAGCTATGTAGTCAAGATAGTTCCAGGGTTCGACATTGAGAATCAAAGGTAACTGATCAATTTTAAATTTTTGATACTTAGGAGAGTGGGAATCATCAAAAGCCCATTGCTTTAAAGGGAGATATTTGCAGATAAAGTTAATTAAAAAGCAATTCTGTTGATAGAGTTGTTGAATTGATTGTAGTAAATAAAGTATAATGTTCATGAGCATTTATCCTTTCTGATATTTTGGAATTTTGGTCGAGGACATTATATCAAAAATGGGAGGTAAATGCTCTTTTTATTTGCAAACCTCCGGTAATTCAAGGTTTTAAAGGATTTAAAACAATAAAAAATAGGTAGTTTTTGACACTACCATAATCTTTTGGGAGGACAAGCATATGAGAAAGAATCTAACAGAGATCGTTTTTATCTTAGACCGCAGCGGTTCCATGAGTGGACTGGAACGGGATACCATTGGCGGATTTAATGCCATGATTAAGCAGCAGAAAAAAGCAGAGGGCGAAGCACTGATCTCAACGGTACTGTTTGACAATGTGAGCGAAGTCCTGCATGACCGTGTAAATGTAAGGGACATCCGACCAATGAGCGATCGGGATTACACGGTTCGTGGATGCACAGCACTCTTAGATGCCATCGGCGGTGCGATTCATCACATTGGAAATGTTCATAAGTACGCACGACCGGAAGATGTCCCGGAGCATACCATGTTCGTAATCACTACGGATGGAATGGAGAATGCCAGCCGCCGGTACAACAGCGAAAAAGTGAAGCAGATGATTGAGCGGCAGAAAGAAAAATACGGTTGGGAGTTTTTGTTCCTCGGTGCCAATATTGACGCAGTAGAGACCGCAAGCCAGTTCGGAATCGGTGCAGATCGTGCAGTGAATTATCAGTGTGACAGTGAAGGAACCGCGTTGAATTATGAGGTGGTCAGCGAAGCAATCAGCTCTGTCCGGTGCAGTGCCCCGCTGAGTGCAGACTGGAAAAAGCGTATAGACGAGGACTACAAAAAGCGCGGAGGTCGCAAACACAAGTAAATGTTTTTGAAGTAGGAAATTATATTTAGGAGCTTGATAAGCAAACGTTCGTTTACTATACTGTTTGGGTAAACAGTCGTTTACTAACTGGAGGCTTATGTGATGCGTACGAAGGAAAAACTAAAAGCTGAAAAGGATTACATAGAAAATAAGAAAAGCTACATGATAGCAAAAGAAAAAGGGAAAAGAAGGTTTGGAACTGATCAAGAAAACGCCAATTAAAGCGTAGTAGAATGGAGGATATTTATGGAACAGAAAGTTATTATCAGAAATGAAGAACAAAAGGACTGGGAAATTGTAGAGAAAATCACAAGACAGGCATTCTATAATATTTATATGCCAGGGTGTGTGGAACACTATTTAGTCCACATTATGCGGGAACATGAAGATTTTATTCCGGAGTTAGATTTTGTTTTGGAATTAAACGGTGATGTGATTGGTAATATCATGTATACAAAAGCAAAATTAATCAACGAGAATGGGACTGAAAAAGATATTTTAACATTCGGTCCGGTGAGTATTCTTCCGGATTATCAGAGAATGGGCTATGGGAAAATGCTTTTGGAACATTCTTTTCAGGCAGCAATGCAGTTAGGGTATGATGTTATTGTGATCTTTGGAAGCCCCGGCAACTATATCAGTCGTGGTTTTAAAAGCTGTAAAAAATATAATGTTTGTATGGAAAATGGGAAATATCCTGCTGCAATGATGGTAAAAGAACTGTTTCCTCATGCGCTGGATGGACATAAGTGGATTTATCACGACAGCCCGGTTATGGCAATCAGTGAGGAAGAAGCAGAACGCTATGACAATACACTGGAACCTCTGGAAAAGAAGCAGCTTCCAAGCCAGGAGGAGTTTTATATTATGAGTCATTCTTTTGTGGAGGAATAGGAAACAATTAAGGGCCCCCTTTTTATGGCTCGTCAGGATCAGAGCGAAATTTTTGTTGTTAAATTTCTTCAAAAGTATATTTCCTTATAAATTCCTTATAATTGTCTTTTATCCTGTAGGTACAATAAGAACAACGGGTAATGTCAGACCGAAAATCCCCGGGATTCTTAAACATATCTTACTTACAGGAGGGAAAAGATGAGTCAGAATATCATTGAGATCAAAAATCTTGAAAAGTCTTTCAAAAAGCAGCAGATTTTAAAAAATATTTCTCTGTCTATACCGGAAAACTGTGTATATGGGCTTCTGGGGCCGAACGGAGCAGGAAAATCCACTTTATTAAAAATGATAACAGGGCTTTTGAGGCCGGATTCCGGGCAGATTATTTTTCAGGGGCATCCCTGGAGCAGAAAGGATCTGAAGGATATCGGAGGCCTGATTGAAACTCCGCCTGTTTACGAAAATCTTTCTGCCTGGGAAAACCTGAAGGTACGGGCTTTGATCCTGGGAGAAACAGAAGCGCGGATGAGGGAAGTGCTGGAGATTGCAGATCTGACTGACACAGGAAAAAAGCCGGCCGGGAAATTTTCTCTGGGAATGAAGCAGAGGCTGGGAATTGCCATTGCTCTTCTGGGACATCCAAAGCTTCTGATTCTGGATGAACCGGTAAACGGTCTGGATCCTCTGGGTATCCAGGAGCTGCGCCATCTGATCCGGAGCTTTCCCGATCAGGGCATCACGGTTCTGGTATCCAGCCATATTTTAAGTGAGATTCAGCAGACTGCAGATTATATAGGAATTATAGCAAATGGAAAACTGGGATATGAGGGAATTGTGGATGAAAGTCAGGATCTGGAACAGCTTTTTATGAAAATCGTGGCAGCAGAGAGAGGGGTGAGATAAATGAATACATATCTTAAAGCAGAAAAAATGAAATACCATCATACGTTTCTTTGGTGGCTGATGATATTGATGCCTGCGGTAAGCGCTTTTCTGTCTGCCCAGCTGACTCATAATTATTTTGCCATGGACGGCTATAACTGGTGGTACATGCTGATGATGCCGGGATTTCTGGCAGTGGCCTGCTCTCAGATTGGAGGAAAGGATCATAAAAAGCAAAACCGTACAATCTGGGTGCTTCCGGCAGATATGGGAAGGATTTGGGATGCAAAGGTGCTGTTATCGGTTATGGTAAGCGGACTTGCTACTTTGTTTCTGACGGTTTTTGTTCTTGCAGGTTCTGCCATTATGGAAAGAGGTCTTCATATGACCTTTTTTAATGCGCCATCTGTACCGGCTCAGATTCTTGCGGCAATACTGATCTGGCTGACTTCTTTGTGGCAGCTTCCCTTCTGTCTGTTCCTGGTGCAGAAAACAGGAGTGCTGGTTATGGTGATCATAGGTGTGGGACTAAGCCAGGTAGCCGGTCCTCTTATGGCTCTGGAAAAATTATTTTTCCTTATTCCTTATGGGATCACTCCAAGAGTGATGTGTCCTGTTTTAAAGACTCTGCCTAACGGCTTGCCGGCACAGCCGGGACAGATGACATATACGCCTCAGCTTATGAGCATACCGGCTGCTGCGGTTGGAGTTGTGGTCTCTCTTTTGTGGTTTGCTGCGCTCTGGTATTTTATACGAAAATGGTTTCAAAGGCAGGTGGAAAAATAATGAGACAGCTAAAAGCAGAGTTTTATAAAATGCGCCACACCTTTTTGTTTCCACTTCATGTGATTGTTCCTGTGGCTGCCGGCGTTCTTTTTCTGGCATGGACAAGAATCAGCGCACAGCTTCAGTTTTCCGTTTTTGTGCAGGCAGTGGGAGTTGTTTTTCCGGTACTGGCATCTGTGATCTGCGCCGGAAACATAGAGCTGGAGTTATCCGGTCATCTGCAGGGATTTCTTATGACTACGGGAAAAAGAGAAAGCATTTTTCTGGCAAAATGGATGAGCCTTGAAATTCTGGCTTTCCTGGCAGTAATGGGCGCTGTGATACTCTATGGAGTGGGAAACAGAACGATATTGGGTGATATGGAGATCCCGTTTTCTGTTTTTTTGAAAGCAGGAGTGTTTCTCTGGCTTGGAAGTCTGCCTCTTTATCTGGAGCATCTGTTTCTGAATCTCTGTTTTTCAAAAACAGTGTCTATTGCTGTTTCCATAGGGCAGCTTCTGATCTCCGCTTTGTTTCTGACAGGACTTGGACAGGGAAAATGGCAGTATTTCCCCTGTTCCTGGAGTTCCCGGGGAACTTCTTTGTATCTTGCGGAAAAATTTAATAGAAGAGCGGCTCTGGGAGCTGCCAATACAGATCTGAGAGATATTCTGACCTGTATCTTGCTGGGAACGGTTCTTTGTGTCATAATCTTTATATGGTTTCATTTTTATGAGGGAAGAGAGGTTTCCGAATAGGAGGAGGAAAAAATGACGCGGATTCTGGTAGTTGATGATGACAGAGGGATTTTGAACGTGATACGTAAAGCCCTGGAAAAAGAAGGATATCAGACAGATACTCTGGACGATCCGGAAAAACTGGATTTTCGGCGCCTGAATGATTATCAGTTGATTCTTCTGGATGTGATGATGCCGGGGACAGACGGTTTCAGTTTGTGCCAGAGAATCCGTGACCAGGTAGATTGTCCTATCCTTTTTGTGACAGCAAAAACAGACGAGGCCGATCTTATGACCGGTCTTGGAATCGGCGGAGATGATTATATTACAAAGCCTTTTGGCCTGGGAGAGCTGAGAGCAAGGGTTGCCGCCCACCTAAGGAGAGAAAACAGAGAAAGAAAGCATGTGATAACTCTGGGAGAGCTGTCTTTTTCCCTGAATTCCAGACAGGTGTTTTTTCAGGGAGCGGAGATTCCTTTTACAAAAAGCGAGTATGCCATCTGTGAATATCTTGCTCTGAATCGGGGACAGGTCTTTTCCAAGGAAAGGATTTACGAGCATGTATTTGGGTACGACGGAGAGGGGGACAGCTCTGCCATTACCGAGCATATAAAAAATATCCGGGCAAAGCTTCAGAAGTATGGGGTATCGCCGGTAGAGACTGTGTGGGGGATCGGATATAAATGGAAATAAGAAAAAAGAAGATTTCGCTTGCAGGACTGTTTGGCCGTTATATTTTTATGTTTGTGACAGGAACTTTTTTTGCGGCGCTGATCTCCGGCGTGGTAATGTTTTTTTTGATCCTGATTCCGTCCGGTCCTTTTCTTCCGGCAAATTACGCGGAGCAGCAGCTGATAAATACAAAGGAAACGCTTCAGGAAGCGGATATTACAGAAGAGGAAATGATTCCTTCGGGCAGTCTTTACGGTGTGTTTGACCGGGAGGGCAGCTTTCTTTACGGAACCTTTGATGAAGAGGTGCAGAAGGACGCCTGGAAAAAATATAAAACAGATAATATATACCCTCAGGGAAAGGGATATTATTTTTTTGTGGAAAAAAATAACGGTGAAATCTGTATTATCAAGTATTTTGTTGCCATGCGCTATGCGAAAGAAAAGCTGAATGAGATTCTTCCGTCTCCGGAAGCCTTTAATATGATTCTGACGCTGGGAACTTTTATTACTCTTACTGTGTTAAACGGATGTTACCTGTCCGGGAAATTTGGCAGAAAGCTGAAAAAACAGCTTGCCTGCCTTACTGAGGCAACAGCGCGTATTTCTGAAAATGATCTGGAATTTGCTGCTGAGACCTCTGAGATCCGGGAGGTGGACGAGGTTATGGCCTCCCTAGAAAAAATGAAGGAGGCTCTGAAGGTCTCCCTGAAAACCCAGTGGGATACTGAACAGTTGAAAAATCAGCAGCTTTCTGCCCTTACCCATGATATCAAAACACCTCTGACCGTAGTTCGGGGGAATGCGGAGCTTCTTGTAGAGTCAGAACTGCAGGAGGATGACCGGGAATGTGCAGAAGAAATCCTTAAAAATGCAGGATTTATCGCAGATTATCTGGATTCCATGAGACAGGTACTGAAGGGGCAAAAGGAACAAAAGAGCTGGCAGGAAGTTTCAGTAGAAGAATTGTCAGGGGAAATTTGCGATTTTGTAAGGCAGCTTGCAGCAGTCCGAAAAATACCGTTATCCTTTGAGGTGAGGACTGAAAAACAGATACGGAAAAAAGAAGCAAAAAAAGATTTCGGGAAAAACGTAAACCGGGATATCTTCCACTTAGAGGAAATCCCTGAAGAAGCGAAAAGTATTTTGTGCTGTAAGGAGGAGATTCTCAGAGCCTGGGGGAATCTGGTAGACAATGCTATAGAGCATACAGATCCGGAGAAAGGAATTTGTGTGATCATTGAAAAGCATATGGGAAGAGAAGTTTCGCAGGAAGAGTTTGTAGGGGAACATGATTCTTTAGTAAGACAGGACTTCATGGGGAATCAGGACTTCACAAGACAACGTGATCCTGCAGGAAAATCAGACAGCGGACAGTGGCAGGACCACAGGGAATATCTGAAGGTTTCTGTGCGGGATTACGGACCGGGATTTAGTCAAAAGGCTCTTCTTCATGGAAAAGAAGCATTTTTCAGCGGAGATGAAAGCCGCCATGACAGAACTCACCAGGGGCTGGGGCTTTCAATTGCAGCAGATTTCATGAAACGGCAGGGGGGATTTGTGGAATACCATAATGTGGATAAGTCACAGGGAGCCGAGGCTTCACTGTGGATCTGTATGAAGAGATAAGAGGATTTCCTGAGTCTGTCTTGCTTCATGGAAGATATCATGATATCCTAAAAAACAAAGTGATTCTTTCAGGATCAAAAGCGCTGTTTGAGTGCAGCAGGACTCAGGAGGTCGGGACATAAATGCTTATATTTTTAATTGAGGATGATGAGGCTCTGGCAGAGGGGATTTCCTTCATGCTTGTAAAAGAAGGGTATGAGACAGAACGGTTTTCTGCCTGCAGCGACAGCCGCAGGGCTCTTGAACAAATTCAGCCGGATCTGATACTGCTGGACTGGAATCTGCCGGATGGTGACGGGCTTATGCTTTGCCGTGAAATATCAGAAAAGTGGAAGATCCCCATACTGATGATCACTGCCCGTGACATGGAGATCGATCAGGTCATGTGTCTGGAAAGCGGAGCGGACGATTATATTGCGAAACCATTTTCACTGGCAGTTTTAAAGGCAAGGATTGCGGCGCTCCTTCGCAGGCAGGGAGGACAGTCGGAAAAAGCCGGGCAGCTTATCTCAGGGCAGATCCGTGTGGATAATAAAGAAATGAGAGCATGGAAAGAGGATGAGGAACTGGACTTAAGCCTGACGGAATATCGTATTCTGAAGTATTTTCTGGAAAACAAAAACCAGGTGCTTTTAAAAGAGCAGATTTTGTCCCATGTGTGGGATAATGGAGGAAGATTTGTAGAAGAAAATACGTTAATGGTTAATATCCGGCGGCTCCGCACAAAAGTAGAAAAGGATGCTTCTCATCCGGAGTACATAAAAACAGTACACGGAATGGGATATCTGTGGGAGGAGCGGAAATGACGCATAAATTACTGACCGGGGTTCTGGTGCTGGCTCTTGCGGCAGTATTTCTTCTTGGTCTTTATTATCTGAAATGTTTAAAGCGTATGCAGAAGCTGCTGCGGGATTATCAGGAAACAGGCACAGCCTGTTTTTCTACTATGAAGGAAACGAGGGAATCAAAGCTTGAAAACACTCTTCAGAGGCTCCTGGATCAGGCAGAGAAAAAAGAAGCTCAGGCGAAAAGGGAAAGAGATGAGGTTGCATCGCTTCTTTCAGATCTTACCCATCAGCTGAAAACACCTATGGCAAATGTGATCATGTATACGGAGCTTCTGGAGGACGAAAATCTTACGCCGGAGGAACGTCAGAGATTTACATATCTGGCACGAACACAGGCAAAGAAAATGCAGTGGCTTCTTGGAAATATGCTGAAGGCATCCCAGCTGGAAAGGGGAATGATTTCTTTTTCAGCAGAGTATACAGGCATCCGTGAGACGATCAGACAGGCAGTAAGCAGTGTGTATGCTCAGGCTGAGGAACGGGATATTATGATTAAGGTGGAACCGTTTGAGGACAGAAAGCTTTACCATAATCCCAGGTGGACAGCGGAGGCTATGGAAAATATCCTGGATAATGCAGTGAAATATTCTCCTTCAGGAAGTGTTGTTACTGTCCGTGTACAGCCTATGGAGAACTATACTCAGATAGAAATTTCAGATCAGGGAATAGGAATTTCCGGGGAAGAGTACAATAAAATCTTCCGCCGTTTTTACAGGAGCAGCAATGCGGCACAGACAGAAGGCAGCGGTCTGGGACTGTATCTGGCTCAGTTAATTTTAAATAATGAAAAAGGATATGTTACGGCAGTCTCACGCCCCGGCGAAGGCAGCAGCTTCCGTATTTTCCTTCTGAATGAAGTTCTGACAGTTTTGTAAGAACTTTTTTCTTTTTTGTCAGGAACATGTCAGAAACCAGTGATATGATAAAAAATAAAAAGAAGGAGGCGAAGATCATGGAAATTTTAAAGACATCAGATCTGAAAAAATATTATGGATCAGGTGAGAATCAGGTAAAGGCTCTGGATGGGGTGAACCTTTCTGTGGAGGAGGGGGAGTTTGTATCAGTGGTGGGGACAAGCGGATCCGGAAAATCAACCCTTCTTCACATGCTGGGCGGACTGGACTATGCTACTTCAGGAAGTGTATTTGTATCAGGAAAAGAAATTTTTAAGCTGAATGAATCAGAACTGACGATTTTCCGAAGGAGGAATATTGGATTTATTTTTCAGAATTACAATCTTGTACCTGTTCTGAATGTTTATGAAAATATTGTGCTGCCTATTCAGCTTGACGGAGAAAAGCCGGATAAAAGATTCGTTGGAGAGATCATGGAGATGCTTGGCATCCAGAATAAAAAGAACAGTATGCCAAATCAGCTTTCAGGAGGGCAGCAGCAGAGAGTTGCCATTGCAAGGGCTCTGGCAAGCAAGCCTGCGATTATCCTGGCAGACGAGCCTACAGGAAATCTTGATTCCAGAACAAGCCAGGAGGTTTTGGGACTTCTGAAGCTGACCGGAGAGCGGTTTCATCAGACCATTGTGATGATTACTCATAACGACGCTATGGCTCAGCTTTCCGACCGGGTGATCCGCATTGAGGATGGAAAGATCGTAGGAGGGGAGCAGTATGAAAAATAATAATCAAAAAGTAATCCGCTGTCTTTCCATGCGCAGTCTGAAAAACAACAGAATGCGAAATACCTTTGCCATTGCGGCAATCGCGCTTACCTGTATGCTGTTTACTACACTGGCAGCTATGGGAACCGGAATTTCCGATGCCATGCAGGAATCTACCATGCGGGAGGTGGGAGGAAGGTTTCATGCAGGACTGAAGGCTGCAACAGCTCAACAAATGAAAAAAGCAGCAGCAGACAGCCGGGTAAAAGATTACAGCTGGAATATATTTCTTGGCGTAGCAGAAAATCTGAATAAACGACAGTATGAGATCAGGCTGGCACAGGGAAAGGAGGAACTGGAAAATTCGTTTATTCAGCTGGAAGAGGGGACTCTGCCTCAAAAAGAAGATGATATTATTGCAGATACCTATCTTCTGGATGAGTTGAAGCTTCCTCACAAGTTGGGTGGGGAGATACCTTTGGAATTTACCTTTCACGGGAAAAAGATCACAAAGACTTTCCGGGTGTGCGGCTGGTATGATGGAAACAGTCTGGGACATGCCTCGGAGCTTTATGTATCAGAAACTTTCTGGAATCAGTTAAAGGGAGAACTTACAGACAGAGATTTTAAGGAATGGGGAAAGGCCAATCCTCAGGATGCAGGCGTTGGTCTGTATTCCGTTGGCCTGTATTTTGACAGTGCAAAAAACAGTGAGGAAACAGTCCGTTCTGTGATCCGGGATGCAGGATATTATCCAAATGGAGAGGCTGAGGGACACAGCTGGGAAGAATCACTGGATTATGGTGTGAACTGGGCATATATGCAGAATCGGGCAGAAAATTCAGACCCTCTGACAATTGTGGTTTTGGGTTCTGCGCTTGTTATTATTCTGCTGGCCGGGTATCTGATCATTTATAATATTTTCTATATTTCGGTATTTCAGGACATTCGGTTTTATGGTTTGTTAAAAACAGTGGGAACGACCAGAAAACAGATCAGAAGTATGATACGAAGACAGGCGCTGATCCTTTCAGCAGCAGGGATTCCCCTTGGGCTGGCGGCAGGATATGCCGTGTCAGATCTTATCTTTCCCTTTGTAATGGAAATGACTGCTTTTTCACAGCTGGATATAAAAATGAAATTCCATCCGTCAGTGGCAGTATTCGGAGTTTTATTTGCGCTTATCACGGTATTTATCAGCTGCCGTAAACCGGGAAAAATTGCAGGAAGCGTATCTCCGGTGGAAGCAATTCGCTTTACAGAGGGCAGCAGAAGCCGCAAAAAAAGCAAAAAATCAGAAACCGGTGCTCAGATTCATCGTATGGCTCTTTCTAATCTAAGCCGCAGCAGGAAAAAAACTGCTCTGGTTCTGATTTCTCTGTCCATGAGCGTGGTACTTCTGTGCGTTGTTCTTACAGGAGTGGGAAGCTTCCGGGTAGACGCTTATCTGGAACAAAGACTTCTTGGGGATGTGCTTCTGGCTTCTACAAATATCATCGGAAATGGCGCGGTAAGAGTTGTTGATTATGAACTGGACAAAGAATATGTGGAGCTGGCAGATTCTCAGCCGGGAGTAACTGCTAAAAATGAGCTGTGGCAGACTTACGGTCAGACAGATCTTTTTATGGATGATAAAGCCCTGAACCGCTATCAGAAATATCAGGATGAAGGAAAACTCCGTCAGGATGGATGGGGCATGGAAATCATTCATAATGCCAGGGAAAGACGACAGCTTGAGACAAGGATCTATGCCTATGATGAAGCTGTACTGTCAAAGCTGAAGGTACTGAAAGGAGAGCTGGATCTGCAGAAATTTGCCCAGGGAGGCTATGTCCTTCTTACAGACATTATAGGAGATCACACGGCGGGCGCTTCTGTATATGAACCAGGAGAAAAGCTGAAAGTTCTTGAAGTCTCAGAGGATTCTGATTTTATAGAAACAAAAGATGAAAACGGAAATTCCACAGGAGGATACTGGGAAAATCTCAAGGAAACAGAATATGAGGTAATGGCAATCGTGGAAATTCCGTCAAGCATGACAGACCTGACCTCTCCGGTCAACGGCGTACAGGCAGTGCTTCCAAAGCAGGATGTGCAGAACAGTCTTGACAGCTGGTGCTTCGGCATTTCCTATGAGGTAGAAGAGGAATACCTGGAACAGTTTACACAGGCGGTTAAGGACTATTCAGAGAATGTAAATAAAAATATGGGATATCTGGCAAAGGACAGTCTGGAAGAAGGCTTTCAGACCATGATCGGCTCTATCCGTATGATCGGTATTGCGCTCAGTGCAGTGATTGCGCTTATTGGCGTACTGAACTTTATTAATTCTGTTGTGACCGGAATTCTTGCAAGGAAACATGAATTTGCTGTTTTGTGCAGTATAGGGATGACAGAGCAGCAGTTAAAGAGGATGCTTTTGGAGGAAAGCCTCTATTATGTTCTGATCTCAGGGGGGATCAGCCTGATTTTAGGTATTGCCCTTTCCAGGGTACTTCTTCTTGCCTTGAATAATGTGATCATGTTTTTCTCCTATCGTCCGAATTTCCTGGCATTTGCGATCATGTTTCCGTTGTTTTTTATATTGGCAGTTCTGGTGCCTCATCTGGCTTATAACCGGATGAAAAAAGAAAGTATTGTGGAACGGCTTCGGAATACCGAGGAATAAAAGAGAATATGAAAGCTGTACAAGTCAGTTGGTGAAATGTCCGGTGCAGTGTGGGTGAAACGCTCATGTTGCACCGGGTTTTTTTCGTAAAAAATATTTATTGTGATATTGATTTTTGACTTATTTTAACTTAAATATTGTATCTTAACTTGAAAAGAGTTATAATGCAGAAAAAGAGTTAAGAATGTAGGTGATGACATGGAATATCTCGATAAAGTTCTTGGAGTTAAGGTTATCTATGAGGATGTGGAGTTTAAGCACTTACCCAATTTTATAGCAACAAGGTATCGCTTACAGATGGTGTCTATGAATGAGCAGAAGGCGGTTTTTCTTTATCTTAAGACAGAACTGGAACGGATTGAAGTACTGAAAAAGCATATTGCCCGGATACAGAAAAATGAGAACTTACCCGTTGTGCTGGTGCTAAAAGAACTTAGCTTTCGCCAGAAAGAATATTTGATTCGTGAGAAGATCCCTTTTATTGTAGAAGGAAAGCAAATTTATTTGCCTTTTATGGCGATATATTTGCAGGAACGGTGCAATGCTGAAAAAAAGTTACGGGAAGAAATACTTCCATCGGCGCAGATGCTTCTGCTGCATTTCATTTACGGAGGCGCACAAGAACTATCCACAAGTCAGGCTGCGAAGGATTTGGAACTGACACCTACTTCTATATCGAGGGCATCGAAACAGCTTGAAGAAATGGGATTGCTGCATATCAGGAAAGTAGGTGTGCATAGGATTCTGCAATCTGAGGATTCTCCGAAAATACTGTTCCAGAAAGCAGGAGATAAGTTGTTGAACCCAATAAAACGAACGGTTTATATTCCGAAAGAATGTGTGGGAACAGACTTGCTGGAAAGTGGATATTCGGCATTGGCAGAGTGTTCCATGCTGAATGCACCGAATGTTAAATGTTATGCGGCAGAAAGAATCTCTCAATGGAAAGGTGTTATGACTAATAGCTTGCAAGATTCGCAGGTGCAAGTGGCCGTAGAAATGTGGAGATACAATCCACGAAAATTGTCTGCGCGAAATGTTGTAGATGAACTTTCGCTGGCATTGGCATTGAGAGAAGATGCAGATGAACGAGTTGAAGAAGCAGTTGAAGAAATGTTGAATGAACTGTGGAGGAAAATAGATGGTTACAGGAATTGACAGTTTTAAGGAATGGTTCAAGGAAAGTGAAGAGCAGTATGCTATTATTGGTGGAACGGCGTGTGACATTCTGATGGCGGAGGAAGGACTGGACTTCCGTGCAACAAAGGATATTGACCTTGTCTTGATTATAGAAGCAGTTGATGCAAATTTTGGAAAGAAATTCTGGGAATATGTAAAACAGGCGGGATATGAGCATTGCAACAAAAGTTCGGGAGTACCGCAGTTTTATCGGTTTAGTCACCCGATCACGAATCAGTATCCTGCGATGATTGAACTTTTTACTCGAAAACCGGATGCTATTCAGCTTCCAGAAGATGCAGCTTTAACGCCGCTGCCCATGGATGAAGATATTTCGAGCCTGTCTGCTATTCTTTTGGATGAGGATTACTATGAATTTTTGAAACAGGGAAAAGTCACTGTTGGTGGAGTGACTGTTTTGGATGCGGCATACTTGATTCCGTTTAAGGCAAAAGCATGGATGGATTTGACGGATCGTAAAGTCACAGGAGAACACGTTGACAGCAAAAACATCAAGAAACATAAGAACGATGTTTTCCGTCTGACGGAATTGCTTGATCCCGCGGTCAAGACTGCGGTTCCCCAAGGAGTTTATGCCGATATTCAAGAGTTTGTTCAGCGGATGAAAAATGAAAACGTGGATACTAAGCAATTAGGGCTGGTTGGCAGAACAAAGGAGGAGATTCTGGAAGAATTGAAAGAAATGTATGAGACACTTTAAATAGATATTTGAACAGACATGGGCATTCATCGTGCCGCCGGACTGAACTGCTTGTAGAATGCAGTTCGTTGCACGTCTGCGAGAATGGCAGCGCAAAAAGATACTATACTCGGCCCGGAGGGAGGCGCATGTTATGCAGATCACTGATCTTAGAATCCGCAACTTTAAATCCATTAAAAATCTTCACATTGCCGACATTGAGAATGCTTTGATCCTGGTGGGGCAGAATAACACGGGAAAAACAGCAGTGCTGGATGCTGTCAGAGCAGTCAGTGGCGATTATCAGATTCAGCAGGAGGATTTTCTGGAAGATTATCCCAATATAGAGATTATGGTAAAACTGAGGATTAACCAGGAAGATCTTACAGGAATGCAGAAAAAGCGTATGATTAGTCCCTACCGGAATTACGCTTCCTGGTATCAGGATTTTTGCCGGAAGCTGCCCTCCTATCAGGATGGGATTCTGACCTTTGAGTTTGTGGCAAACAGGCAGGGAAGAATCCGGTACAGTGACGGTTATCAGAAAAACAATATCAGCATTCCAAAGCTTTTTCCCAGAGTTTACTATATAGACGCCCAGAGAAAGCTGGACTTTCTCCAGGAAAACCTTCTGCTCTTGCAGGAGGATGAGCTGCTGAAGAAGATGCGTTCTGACTGCTGTATGTTTGACCGGGCAAAAACCTGTACCCACTGTTTTTCCTGCATTGGCTATCTGAATCAGAAAACAGTTCAGGAGCTGAACGCTTTTGAGACGGCAAGACTTCTGGACTATAAGCTTTATCAGCTGAATCTGGATGATTTTTCCAGAAGAGTGAATGAGAGATTCAGGAAAAACGGAGGAAAAGAACAGATTTTTTATTCCATGAACCGCGATATTGAAAAAATGCTTTCGGTTACAGCAGAGGTTTATGATGAAAAGCAGAAAAAATATAAGCCGATCAGTTGTCTTGGGAAAGGAATGAGAAGCATTTATATGCTGTCTCTTCTGGAAACCTGTGAGGAGACAGGGGACGATATGTCAGATCTGATCATTGTGGAGAATCCGGAAATTTTTCTTCATCCAAAGCTGCAGAACGAATCCGGGGATATTCTGTATCGTCTTTCCAAAAAGTGCCAGGTGATTTTTTCTACTCATGCGGCAAATCTTCTGTCGAATTTTAACAGCAGACAGATCCGGCAGATGGTTCAGGGAGAGGACGGGTATGCCAGAATCAGTGAAAAAACAGATATCAGTGCAGTTCTGGATGATCTGGGTTATTCGGCAGGAGATCTGATGAATGTGAATTTTGTGTTTATTGTAGAAGGAAGGCAGGATAAATCAAGACTTCCTCTGCTTCTGAAAAAATATTATTCAGAGATGTATGATGCAGACGGAAACCTTCAGAGGATCGCAATCATTACTACAAACAGCTGTACCAATATCAAAACCTATGCCAATCTGAAATATATGAATCAGATTTATCTGAAGGACAACTTCCTCATGATACGGGACGGGGACGGTAAAGACAGAGAAATGCTGAAGCATCAGCTCTGTAAATATTATGAGGAACGGAATCTGGAGGATGTGGACAGATTGCCGCGGGTAATGCCGAAAAATGTACTGATCCTGAAATATTATTCTTTTGAGAATTATTTCCTGAATCCAACTGTGATGGCCCAGCTTGGAATCGTGGAGTCAGAGCAGGAATTTTATGAGATTTTTCTGGCAAAATGGAAAGAGTATCTTCACCGGATCAGCAGCGGAAAAAAGCTTACAGAGGTTCTTGGAAAGAATTTGGAAACAACAGAGGATGTGAAAGCTCATATGGAGGAGATCAGAATCTATATGAGAGGCCATAATCTTTATGATATTTTTTACGGCAGGTACAAAAAACAGGAGGTACAGATTCTGACACAGTATATTGAGCTGGCGCCAAGGGAGGATTTTGCAGATATCCTGGATTCCATTGAACGTTTTATTTATTTTGAAAGCCGGAAAAACTGAGAGAAATATTTTTGGAGAGGCAACGCAGAGCTGTGGTGAGCTTTTGCATGGAGATTATCTGTAAGTTTACATTCCGTAAAAACTTTTAAGTATATTTAACATGGGTATGCGTGTACATTTGACTTTGCACTGATAAGATATGTTCCTGTAAGGAGGCAAATGGCTTCCATAAATGTAGTCTCAATAAGATGAAAGAAACAGGAAAAGGAGAGCAAAATTCTATGAATGCAAAAAAAATCAGTGCGTTACTGCTGGCAGCAGCCATGATGATCCCATGTGCGGCACCGGCACAGGTATATGCGGCAGAGACAGCTCAGGAAGAAACAGCAGCACAGGATGCAGAGGTAAAGGCACCGAAATATATTTTCCTTTTTATTGGTGATGGAATGAGTTATCCTCAGATTCAGACAACAAACTATTACCTGAATGCCATAGAGGATGACGGAGACGATATTCTCACAAGTGAAAGCAAACTGAATATGATGAAATTTCCGGTAGCAGGTTCAGCACAGACCTATGACAGCACCTCTTTCTGTCCGGATTCCGCATCCACAGCAACCTCTATTTCTACCGGACATAAAACCTACAGCGGAACCATTAATATGGATGAGAAAATGGAAACTTCCTATGAGACTATTGCAGAAAAGCTGAAAAAACAGCTTGGCTATAAGGTGGGAATCCTTTCCACAGTAAATCTCAATCATGCTACCCCGGCGGCTTTTTACGCTCATCAGGCATCCAGAAACAATTACTATGAAATCGGACAGGAAATGATCGCCAGTGAATTTGATTATTTTGCAGGCGGCGGTCTGAAAAAGCCTGCCGGAGAGGACGGAGACAAGACTGATCTCTATCAGCTGGCACAGGAAGCAGGCTATAAAGTAGTAAAAACTCAGGCAGAGGCAGAGGCGCTGACAGCAGAAGACGGAAAAGCAATTGTCATTGATGAGACTCTGGCAGATGACGATGCCATGAGCTATGATATGGACCGTGTGGAAGGCGAATGGGCGCTTGCAGATTATGTGGAAAAAGGCATTGAGGTTCTGGATAATGACACAGGCTTCTTTATGATGGTGGAAGGCGGAAAAATCGACTGGGCCTGCCATGCCAATGATGCGGCAGCTACCATTACAGATACTGTGGCTATGGACAATGCAATTGGAAAAGCAGTAGAGTTTTATAATGAACATCCGGACGAGACTCTGATTCTTGTAACAGGAGATCATGAAACAGGCGGTATGACGATCGGTTTTGCAGGAACAGATTATGATACCTTCCTTACAAACATCAGCAACCAGAAAATTTCCTATGCAAAGTTTGATTCTGATTATGTGGCCGGTTATAAAGAAAACAAAACAGATTTTGATACGGTTATGAAAGACATTACTGAGCTTTTTGGACTGCAGGCTCCTCAGGGAGAGACAGAAGCCACCAATCAGGCAGACAGCAAGGACGTACATCCGGAAGGGGAAGAAAGCGGTACTCTTGTAATGACAGACTATGAATATAACAAGCTGAAAGCAGCCTATGACGAGACTATGAGCCGCACAGGAGAGGAAGAAGAGTTCGGGCAGGAGGAGTATCTTCTTTATGGAAGCTATGAGCCTCTTACAGTGACCATTACCCATATCCTGAACAATAAATCCGGTATCAACTTTGCTTCCTATGCGCATACAGGACTTCCTGTGGAGGTTTTTGCAATGGGCGCAGAGCAGGAGCAGTTTGACGGATACTATGACAATACAGATATTTTCAACAAGCTGGCAGCAATTACAGGAGTACAGTAAGGAATGAAAAACAGACTGAAAAAAAGCTCTGTTTCCTTAATAGCCATACTTCTGATGGTCATCCTCATGGTCCTTCCAACAGGCTATGAGGATGCTGTTATTTATCAGGGAACAGATAAGGTAAAGGCAAAGGTGGTTTCAACAGATGAGAGTACTGTAAAAAGCTCCGGTCTGATTCAGTCCGGAGAACAGTTCTGTCAGGTGGAGCTTCTTGGAGGAAAATTTAAAGGACAGACAGCCAGAGCGGTAAATATGCTCAGCGGATCTCTGGAGTCTGACAAGATATTTCAAAAAGGAGATATCGCTCATGTGGTTGTCAGCTATAATGACAACGAGATCACCTCTGTAACCATGAGTGATCATTATCGTCTGGACAAAGAAATTCTTCTGGCAGGGATGTTTGTGATTCTTCTGATTGCTTTTGCAGGATGGACAGGACTCAGAGCAGTGTACTCCTTTGTGATCACCATACTGACCATCTGGAAAATTCTTGTTCCGGCCTACCTGGGCGGGATCAACCCGGTGTGGTGCGGGATTCTGATCACAGCGTTTCTGACACTGATCATTATTTTTCTGGTGTACGGATTTGACCGGAAAACTGTGGCGGCAACAGGCGGGGCTCTTCTGGGTGTTCTGATCACCTGTGTGATCGGGTGTATTTTTACAGATGCGTTTAAAATCCACGGGGCGGTAATGGCATATTCAGAGAGCCTTTTATACTCCGGCTATCAGGATCTGAATCTGACGAAAATATTTATGAGCGGTATTTTTATCGGAGCTTCCGGCGCCATGATGGATCTTGCTGTGGATATCACCTCTGCGGTGAATGAGGTGGTGCATAAAAAGCCTTCTATCGGATGGAAAGAGGCGGCGCGTTCCGGCATGAATGTGGGACGGGCGGCTATGGGAACCATGACAACTACTCTTCTTCTTGCCTATTCCGGCGGCTATATTGCGCTTCTTATGACTTTTATGGCACAGGGAACACCCATAGAGAACATTCTGAATTACAAGTATGTGTCAGCGGAAATTCTGGATACCATTGTGGGAAGCTTTGGACTTGTGACCGTTGCGCCATTTACAGCGCTTACCAGTGCAGTCCTTCTTACCGGAAAGAAATATAAGGATCAGGTTGCCCGGGAGCTTGAGGTAGAAGTTTCTGTTCAAAAAACAGAGCAAAATATTTCTGATGCAGAGCCCTGCGAGGCAGAATTTGAAGTTTCAGAGGTGGTATCTGAGTAAAGGTTATGGAATTGTTTTTATTGGCAGACCCATTATAATGCAGACAGAGAGCTTGTTGCTGTGAACGGCAATGAACTCTCTGTCTGTTCTTTATTGCAGGGAATTTTTATATACTGTAGAGGCAGAGTGTGGTAAACTGATATAAAAATCAGGCAGTCAGAGGACTGTATGTGGATAACTGCAAATTTTCAGGACAACAGGGAGGATATCATGAATATTTGTGTATATGGCGCTGCTAGCGCAAGGCTTGAAGAAATTTATTACAAAAAGACACAGGAGCTTGGAGCTCTGATGGGAAAGCAGGGACACGGACTTGTGTTTGGAGGGGGAGCAACCGGAATGATGGGAGCAGCCGCAAGAGGCGTGCATTCAGAAAACGGATATATTTTGGGGATTGCTCCCAGGTTTTTCGATCAGCCGGGAGTTCTGTATGAGCATTGTACAGAGTTTATTTTTACAGAAACCATGAGAGAGCGGAAACAGCTTCTGGAAGAAAGATCCGATGCTACCATAGTTGCGCCCGGAGGAATTGGAACATACGAAGAATTTTTTGAGATTCTGACGCTGAAAAGTCTGGGAAGGATTGACCGCCCCATTGTTCTTTTTAACATTAACGGATATTATGACGGAATGAAGGCGCTTCTGGAGCATACAGCGGCAGAAAAGTTTATGGACAGAGAAATCCTTGATCTATGTGGATTTATGGAGAATCCGGAAGAAATTCTGGATTATATAGAAGGATACAAAAAAGAGAAGTAATTCAGAATCCGGCTTACAGATTGCCGGAACAGAACAAAACGCAGAATCATAGAGCGTAATATTTCTTTTATGTCCGTATATTACGGATTTTATTGTGAAAAATTCGATATGTACTCATTTATAGTTATAAAATTGATTTTATATAAAGATGCGCGGCCGGTATGAAAGTAACATAGGAGAAAACAGAAGGAAAATGGCTGTGAGGGGCTATCGGGAAATGGATAGCCCCTTGGTGAAGATAATTCAAGAGGGAGCCGGCTAAAGTTACTTAGAAATTTAACTGAGTCAAATAGGTAGCCTGAAATTCTTTTGACGAGGCTAGTTCTACAAAATGAATTTTTTGGGCAAGGCTACAGCTTTTATGTAAAGTTGTCTGGCTGAGCGCAGCAAGCTTGGCACCTTCGCCGGCAGCATTTCCAATATTTTTTATACGATTAAGCAGCACTTTGGGTATTAGTCCAATATGGCATGCGCTTTCCGGTGACAGATAGTTGCCAAAGGCACCGGCTAAAAGCACGGACTGAATATCGGATACAGATACATTCATCTTTTGGCAGAGGAGCTGTATGCCGGTAGAAATGGCAGCCTTGGCCAGTTGTATTTCACGGATATCCTTCTGTGTGAGGTATATCCCGTTTTCATCGTCAGTCAGTAAAAAAGCGGATACACCGTCTCGTCTGGTCAGCCGCGATGAATAAAGTGCTTTAGCCTCCGAATCCCAGTTTTCCAGTGACTGAATCCGGCCCCGGGAAGAGATAATATGTAATTTCAGAAGACAGGAAATCAGATCAATAAGTCCGGATCCACAAATACCCACAGGTGTGTCGGTGTCTATAACGGAAAGATTTAATCTGGAACCGGAAAGAGTAACATGTTCTACTGCGCCGGAGGCACCCCGCATACCGCAGGATATTTCTGCCCCTTCAAAGGCTGGCCCCGCAGCAGTAGAGCAGGTGTATATGGTATCTTTATAACCAAGAATTAATTCACCGTTGGTTCCGATATCCAAAATTAAAGTAAGCTCGTCAAAGGTTTCTCTTGGAAGAGACAGAAGAACCCCAATGGTATCGCCACCTACAAAGCCTGCAATAGAAGGAAGGATTGCGACCTGTGCAAGTGGGTGAATGGGCAGGCTCAGATCAGCGGCAGATTGAAATAGAATTTCATTTACAGTTGCTGTATAAGGTGCACGCAAAAGAGATTCAGGAGAAATACCGAGGTACAGATGCTGCATACAGGTATTTCCTGCAATCACTGCAAATCCGATTTCAGCAGGATTGATGCCGGCTTTTTGCGAATTTTGGACAGTAAGATCCCGAAGTGCAGAACGAACCATACGGGTGAGCGGATGCTCTCTGTTTTTTAGGGCATATTCACAGCGGCTGATTACATCTGCACCGTAGGCGGTTTGGGGATTTAACATTCCGGATACCTGAAGCTGTTTTCCTGAAGTTGCATCCAGAAGATACGAAACAATAGTGGTGGTTCCAATATCAAAAGCAAGTACATATCCCGGCGAAAATTCCTTTTGAATCTGAAGAAGAGTATCCTGGAAAAGAAAAAAATATCCTTCATAATCCAATTCCTGTAGAGTATGGTAAAGGTTAGAAAGAATTGAAATGGGAATTTTAATATCTCTGCCGAGTCCTTTTTTTATGGAATCCGTGACAGAAAAAGGAGAATCTGCAGTTGCCCTGGGAATTTTTGCATAAATACAAGAAAGATTAGGGGGAGAAGGGACACTAGGTGCGTTTCCATTCTGTAGAATGTGACTTTGAGCATGGAAAAAGAGCACAGAAATATCCTCAGTAACAATAAAATGACAGGACTTTTGAAGGCTGGAACAATTATTGCTTTGGATAGTGACTGTACATTTTCCACAGGTCCCCCGACCACCACAGGGGGCATCTATTTCAATACCTGCATTTCGTATGGCATCAATAAGTATAGTTCCGGAAGAAACTTGAATCTGTGTATGATTCTGTGGAAAAAAAACAGTGGGCATAGTACGACCTCCCTGATATATTATTTCTCCTGCACATAGCCGGATATGCCGTGCAATTCTCCATAGGGAGCACGGAGATACTGTTTACTGTAGGCCAGGCGCTGACCATTTTGGGTGATAAAGATTTTGCTGATCATAAGAAGCGGTTCAGTTTCTTCACATTCCAACATATGGCGAATGTCAGAAGGGGCATGAACTGCTCGGACTGTCATCTCTGTATAATAGCTGAAGGATGTTGTTTTTGCACGTGCTGCTTCCGGAAAAACAGCAAAGTCCAATTCCTTTTCAATGGAAGGCATTCCTTTTCCATAGGGAAGATATTTTACTTCCAGACCGAATATCCCCTTTTCTGAATAGTCACCTCGAAACAGGGCTATAACTTTCTGACTGGCAGGAATCTGAAGCGCTTCTTGTAGTTCTTTCCCTGGACTCATGATTCGGATATCTTTATATTTTCCTGTACTTGTCTGGATTGATTCTGGAAGAGACAGAATAAATTCATCATGCTGCGGATAATTGACAAAATAACCTCGTCTGGGACGGGAAAAAATCAAACCATCCTGTTCCAACTGTTTTAATCCTTTTCGAACAGTTTCACGTGTAGTATTATATCTGGAACACAATTCATTTTCAGAGGGAATAATCTGGCCCGGAGCAAAAGAACCATTTACAATCTGATCTCTTAATTCAGAAAAAATTGTAAGATAAACCGGTGTATGTTCTGGATTAGTTTTCATGGAGACCTCCGGCTTACATAATCATTACAATATTTTAAGGTATCAATTGGTTCAAAACTGATGCCATCTGCATGGACATATTCCAGAATTGAATCATCTACACAGCCGCCACCCAGAAGAATATGAACCTGATTACGAAGTCCAGCTGTTTCAATGGCTTCGATCGTAGCCTGCATGGATTCCCGGGCAAAAAGCATCATACCGCTCATAAGAACAATGACAGGCTGATATTTCAAAATAGCCTGAACAAAAGTTTTGGGAGATACATCTGTGCCAAGATCTATGACGTCAAAGCCGTCAGAAGTAAGAAGTCCGGCTACGATATCTTTTCCGATATCATGGATGTCTTTTTCTACTACACCAATCAGAATTCTTCCTTTTGTAGGAGAAGTGGTATTGCGGATGTTTGGAGAAAAGAGATCCAGTACAGAGCGATACAACATTCCGGAATACATCAGATCTGCAATAAAATATTCTCCGTTTTCAAAGAGTTCTCCTACTTTTTTTAGTCCCAGATTGAGAAATTGTTCAATTTCCAGAGAGGAATATTCGTTTTCAAGCATTTCTTTTGCGCAGGAGATTACCTGAAGATCGTCCAGGTTTGCGATAGCATCCACCATATCCTGTTCAAGTTGTATATTTCTTTTCATTTTCAGTTACCTTTCTGTAGTTATATGACAGCTCAGCTGAAGTAATAGTTTGATGAGGCAAAACAGTAAGAAAACGATCTGCTTCCCAAGGACCGGTCAGAAGCTGTTCGATATATTCTGTAGTAACGGGAACAATCTGGCAGTCCAGAGAAAATGTACTGGCTATTTTTAATGCTTCCTCAAGGGAGGGGGACAGGTCATAACAGCCTGTATCCAGAAGGGCAATACGGGAATAATTGCAGAACATGGTATGAAATATCCGGTCAGCACGTTTTGCCCCATATTTTTTTAAAGCATATTGATATTCGTTCCAGATACTGTTTTGACCTTTGATCCAGCCTTCTGTAAGAAAATAAGAATCTAACCAGGGATTTTTGTTATGGTTTCCTCCAAATAACAGTGAAATACAGTCATCTGCTCTGGGGATAATCAGGGTAGCCTGACGGTTTTGAAGGCCTGCGATAGAATTTCCGCAGAAACCGGTAGCAAAGAGAATACGTTCGTATGATGATTCCTGGTCAAGAATATTCTGGATTGACTGCCGAAGCTTGTCCTTCAGGTTGTGAAGATGAGCTTCAATCCATATGATAGGATAGTCGCAATGGATTTTATTGGTGACAGCCAATAGTTCGTTTTGAAGAGTCTGGCAACCTATAATTAATGTTTTCATATTTTTTCCTGTGTTGAATTATATTTACCCTGTTAAGAAGGTTTGTTCTGTTTCACTATACTATCATTAATCATAACGATATAAGAAAAAGAAGTCAAGATTTTACAATATAAATTCTGTTGTCCTTATATCCAAAAAATAAAGTAAAAAATTGTATATATTTAACAAAAATATAAAAATAAATAAAAATATACAAAGCAATATTGACAAAATAAAAAAGCTTGTCTATACTAGATTACAAGCTGGTATAGACAAGGAAACGTGATGAAAAAAGATAAGGAGGGAAAGCCAATGATTATTATCGGTGAAAAAATTAACGGTGCTATTCCGTCTGTCAAGCAGGCCATTGCGGAACGGAACACAGAACTAATCCGTGAACGGACTCTGGCTCAGGTGGAAGCTGGAGCAAACTATTTGGATTGTGCACCAAGTACTGCTACAGAGCTTGAGTATGATGCTATGGTATGGCTGATTCAGACAATGCAGGAGGTGACGGATATTCCTCTTTGTATTGACAGCCCGAATGTTATGCTTTTGAAGCGTATTCTGGAGGAAGGGTGTGTAAAATCTCCTGGAATGCTGAACTCAGTTAATGAGGAGGGCGTTAAATGCGAGACGCTGTTTCCCTTGATTGCCGGGACGGACTGGAATGTAATCGGATTGACCTGTGACAAAGATGGTATTCCAACTCAGGTTGAAAAAAAGCTTGATATTGCGAAATCTATTATTGATAAGGCGGTAAAATATGGTGTATCTCTGAAGAATCTTCATATTGATCCTTGTGTTATGGCACTTTCTACAATGCCGTCTGCTATGAAAGATTTTGAACAGTGTATTCGGGGAATCCATGAATATGCGCCTGAGGTTAAGGTTACCGGAGCTATTTCCAATATCAGTTTTGAAATGCCGGCAAGGAAATATGTAAATTCTAACTGTATGGCATATGCTATTGCAGCAGGACTGGATTCTGCGATTATGGATCCGTGTAATCTGGATATGCGCAGCACTATTTATGCCTGCGAGGCGCTGCAGATGAAGGACAAGGGTGGAAGGAAATATAATAGAGCATACCGTCAGGGTAAGGTTGGTATTAAGAAGTAACAAATAACAAAAGATATCAAAAAAAGAGAAAGGAAAATAAACATGATCGATTACGAAGCATTAGCAGAAGCTATGGGAGATTTGGATGAGGATATTATGACTGATACACTCAATGAAGTAATGAGTGAGGGCGGTGTAGGCGCACAGCAGGCCATGGAGGCATGTCAGAAAGGAATGGATATTGTTGGAGCACGTTTTGAAGAGGGAGAATATTTTGTTGGAGATTTAATTTACGCAGGTGAGTTGATGACTAAGGCAGTAGATATATTGAAGGAGGCGCTTGTAACAGGAGATGGTTCTGAGACCAAAAAAACAAGAATGATACTGTGCACGGTGAAAGATGATCTTCATGATATTGGAAAGAATATTGTGAGATCTATGCTGGAGGCAGCAGGATTTGATGTACTGGATCTGGGAATTGATGTGCCTGCACAGAAGATCATTGATACGGCAAAAGAAGAGAATATCAATATCGTAGCTCTTTCAGGTGTTCTTACTCTTGCAATTGACTCTATGAAGGCAACTATAGAGGCATTTCAGGAAGCTGGGCTTAGGGATAAGGTAAAGATTATTATTGGAGGAGCGCCGGTCAATGCGGAAGTATGTGAGCAGACAGGTGCAGATGCATGGGCAACCAGCCCACAGACAACGATTGACTACTGCAAAACATGGGCAGAAGCTGTTTAAAAGCGGCGTTTGGAGGGCAAGAGCATGAATAGTGAATTAAAAAAATCTGATTCTATCAGTAAGTTTACAAGATGGGCAGTAGTGGCGATTATCAGTTGTGGGGCGTATGTAGTCTATCTTACTTATCTTGCCAGGTATTCTTTTTATGATCAGGTAATTGACGGATTGAAGATTACCAACTCACAGCTTGGTGTCCTCTATGGTCTTTATGGAACAACAGCAACAATTGCGTATTTTCCGGGCGGTGTGCTTGCAGATAAGGTGCGTGTAAAATATTTGGCTACTCTGGGATTTGCCATGAGTGCGATTCTGACTTTTTGGTATTCGACAGCTCCCAGCTACGGACAGCTGAAGATTATCTTTCTGTTGTTTGGTCTTTGCACCACCTTTATTTTCTGGGGAATCAGGTACAAGGCAATCCGTTTGGTGAGTACGGAAGAGAATTATTCTACAAATATTGGAGTGTCCTACGGTGTTGTAGGTGTTGTAGGTCTGGTGATCAGTTTTATTTCGATTGCAATTTTTGAAGCATTTAAGGATCCTGCTGAGGGCTTTCACATTGTGCTGATGTTCTTTGCCGGTATTAATGCAGTGTTTGCAGTACTGTCATTTATTTTTATTCCTAAATTTGCAGATGAATTTGCAACGGAGCGTAAGAAATTTAATTTCAGTGAGGTTGTACAGGCATTTAAACATCCTGGTGTTTGGCTGACAACATTGTGTATGTTTTTTGTTTACACAATTTACACATCCCTGGCTTATACAGTATCTTTTATTTCTGCCATTGGAGCAACCGCAGCAATTGCTTCTATAGTGGGAACAATCCGCACTTATGGAACCAGCCTGTTTGCATCTCCTATCGTAGGCGGAATTGCGGAGAAGAAAACACCATCTAAGACGATTATTGTATGTATGGGAATTACCGCAGTGAGTCTTGGGGCTATGGCAGTTGCTCCAAAAAATTCAGGATTTATCATTCCGTCAGTGGTACTGATTATTGCCCTGTCATTTTTCTTAAACGGAGCGTACGGAGTGACTTCTTCTATGCTGACCGAAACAAAGGTTCCAGTTGCAATCTTTGGTTCCGCTTCCGGAATTCTTTCTGTAATTGGATTTATACCGGATATGTTTGTTTCTCCGATAGCAGGAAAATGGCTGGATACTTATGATACCTCCGGAGCTTATACACGAATCTTTGCAGTGCTTGCTGTAAGTGCAGTTCTTGCATTATTGTGTGCAGTAGCAGTACGGGTATACAAGAAAAAGATTGAGGCCTGAGAACATAAACTAAGAGCTTATAACAGATTGAGAAGATAAGGAGCAAAAAGATATGGAATTAGAAAAATTTTTCTTCGATAAAAGTGATGCAGAATTTGTGCATGAACAATCTTTAAAGGTACTGGTGGAAACAGGTTGTGTCTTTGATGATGATAAAGCACTTGAAGTATTTAAGAAACATGGCGCAAAAGTTGAGGGAAATACGGTTTATTTTACAAAAGAGCTTGTGGAGAAAGGACTTTCCACAGTCGTGGATTCCTTTGAGCTTTATCGTCCGGACGGCACAAAGTATGCTATGGGAAAAGGCAGCAAGACCATGTGTACAGCAGGAAGCCCTCCTTATATTTTGGAGGATGGAAAGTTCCGGTTTTCTGTAATGGATGATTATGTAAAAATATGTAAACTGGTTCAGACAAGTGACTGTCTTGATATGACACATTTGAATTTGTGTGATACGTATGATATTGACCGCAATGAGCGTGCCTATCATATGATGGCAGCCCTTCTTCGTTACACAACACTGCCAATGTCAATCACAGCGCTGATGACTGCAAAAGAGGATACAGGAACAGTTGCCAACCGACTGATCGATATGGTACATCAGTTTATCGGTGTAGGTGCGGCAGAACCGGTTCTTATTGGATGTGTCAGCCCGATTTCCCCGCTTGCGTATATAAAGGAAGCGCTGGATGCATTGTATGTATATTGTGAGAGAAATCAGCCTATTCAGCTGGCTACCTGTTCCCTGCCGGTGCTTACAAGCCAAGCTTCCGTGCTTGGAACCATTATCCAGAATAATGCAGAACTTCTGGCTGCAATCGTATTAATCCAGCTGTTAAAACCAGGTTTACCTGTTTTTTATGGAAATACATCTACATCCACTAATTTGAGAAAAGTATCCATGTCTCTTGGCTCCAGTGAAACGGCTTTGATTTCTCTGGCAACAGCTGCAATGGCAAAATATTATCATATGCCGTTCCGTACTTCAGGGGCATTAAATGATGCGGTAGACATTGATTATCAGGCAGGTGTGGAATCAGCGCTGAATCTGATGTGCGGTACTTTAAGTGATGTGGATCTGGTTTACTTTGCAGCGGGAATGCTTAGTGGATTTAATGTAACTTCATTGGAGAAATATGTGGTGGATGAACAATTGATAAAAATGGTAAAACGTTTATATAATGGAATTGCTATTGATAAAACAAAGGATTACACCACAGAGATTAAAGCAGTGGGACCGAAGGGCACATTCTTGAGAGGAAGAACTCCAAAGGAATACAGAAAAGAGCATTTTGTACCGGATATTTTTGTAAAGCAGGACTATAAAGCATGGCAGACAGAGGGAAGTGTAAGTATCAAGGACAGAGCGTCAGAGGTTGTAAAAAAACGAATTGAGAACTATAAGGCACCGGATATTTCTGCAGATCAGCTGAAGATCATTGAAAAATATCTGTAAGTGGTAAAGCAGAAGGCAGTCCATTGGGATTGCCTTCTCCCTTTAGGAGAATACTTATACGGGGACAGAATATGATCGAATACAAAAATTTTAAAAAGTCTTATGGAGAAAAACAAATCATAAAAGGCATTAACCTTACAATTGAAAAGGGTGAGTTTGTTGTTATCATTGGGCCTTCAGGCTGTGGAAAAACAACTACAGTAAAAGCTTTAAACCGGCTGGTGGATGAATATGAGGGTGAAATCCTGATTAACGGTGTGAACACGGCGGAAATAGATTTGATCAAGCTTCGCACATCCATTGGCTATGTGATTCAGCAGATTGGCCTTTTTCCAAATATGACAGTCGAACAGAACATCTCTGTAGTTCCAAAAATCATGAAATGGGAAAAACAGAAGATTCTTGATAGAGTGAAGGAGCTGATGGAAATGGTTCATATGCCCTACGAGGAATATGGAAAAAAATATCCAAGGCAACTGTCAGGAGGGCAGCAGCAGAGAATAGGTGTTCTGCGGGCTCTGGCGGTAAATCCCCCTATTATGATTATGGATGAACCTTTTGGCGCACTGGATCCGATTACAAGAGAGATTTTGCAGGAAGAGATCAAAAAAATCCAAAGAAAACTGAAGATAACTGTGCTGTTTATTACTCATGATATGCATGAAGCAATGAAACTGGCGGATAAGATTGTGTTCATGGATGAGGGACAGATTTTACAGGAAGCATCACCCAGAGAACTGTTTCTTCATCCAGTTAGTGAAAAAATTGCCCAGTTTATCCGCTTACAGGAAGTTCAAATGAAAGATGAGCAACTGACAGCTGCAGACCTGATGCAGAAAATTCCAACAGGAGGGTTGGAACGGGGTGCGCAGAAGGTACTGGCTACGGAATCTTTGTCCTCAATAGCAGCACGGTATGTAAAGGGAACTTCCAGAGTGTACGTAACAGATGACAACGGTACAGTCATTGGCGAAATTACAGTAGAAAGTCTTCTTCATCATATGGCGGGAAGGTGTAAGAAATGAGACGATTAATTGAAAAATATGCATATCGTTTATTAATTGCCATAGGGCAGCATATTATGTATGTTCTTATTGCTGTGTCTGTAGCAGTAGTGATTGCGCTGGCTCTTGCAGTTGTTTTGTCACGGTTTCGAAAAGCAGCCCGTATTCTGCTTCCAGTTGTTAGTGTATTTCAGACAATACCAGGTATTGTGTTTATTGGACTTTTAATGATGAAATTTGGAATGACAAAGTTGACCGCTGTTTTGGCTTTGAGCATTTATGCCGTTTTTCCTATTTTAAAAAATTCTTATCAGGGATTTGTTGATATTGATAACAATTATATAGAAGTGGCAAAAGGTTGTGGAATGAATAAAAAGCAGATTTTATTTCAGGTAGAATTTCCATTGGCAATGCCTGCGATTTTTTCCGGAATTCGTATGTCCGTGATTTATACAGTTAGTTGGGCAATTCTTGCAGCCATGATCGGACAGGGAGGTCTGGGGGAATTTATTTATATAGGAATTGATGCAAATGTAAAGGAATACATTGTGGTCGGTGCAATACCGATTGCCATTCTGGCAGTTCTGTTCAGGATGCTGGTTGACCGTCTGGAAAAAAAATGTGTTTCTAAAGGACTGCAGGAGGATTAAGATGAATTGGGAGAATATTTGGGAGCATTTATATCTGGTACTGGCTTCCTGTATATGTGTAACTGTAACAGGGATACCTTTGGGAATTTACAGCTATTGCTTTCCGCGCCAGGGGAAGGTTATACTGACTGTGGTAGATCTGCTTCAGACGGTTCCGGTACTGGCAATTATGGGGCTTTTGATGACTGTATTTGGGGCAAATTCTATTACAGTGATTCTGTCTATGGTATTGTATCTGTTGTTGCCAATTGTGCGCAACACCAATACAGGGTTAAAGCGAATTCCTTCTGTACTAAAAGAAACTGCAGAAGCAATGGGCATGAATCGTATCCAAAGGTTAATGCAGGTGGAACTTCCTCTGGCATTTCCGTTTATTCTTACAGGAGTTCGCATTACAGTTGTAACAGCAGTAGGTATTGCGGTGTTTGCTACTTTTGTAGGAGGCGGAGGGCTTGGCAGTGTATTATATAGAGGAATGAGAATTCAGGATTTTGAAGTAATTCTGAAAGGTACTCTTTGTTTGATGGGAATGTCTGTAGTGTTTGATTATTTGCTGGGACTGCTGGAAAAGAAGGTTGGTGGCATGGATGAAAAAATACGGAATTAAGAAAGGGGTAGCAGTGCTGGCAGCAGGAATCCTGTGTGGGATGACAGGGTGTGGCGCTCCGGATGAAAATACGGTGACTATCATTGACGGTGATTTTGCGGAAATGAAGCTGTTTACTCAGGTTGCCCGGATTATGATAGAAGAACATACGGATTTGAAGGTGAAAGTGAAGGACTCCATGGCCAGCAGTTTTGCGTTTGAACAGATACGAGACGGAAAAATGGATATTTATATGTCTTATGATGGTTCTTTACTTACTGCCTATCTTGGAAAAGATCCGGCAGAGGTGCCGGAAGGAAGCTCTCTGTATGATTATGCCAATCAGCAGGGGCAGGAGCTGGCTAATGTGATACTCACGCCAAAGCTTGGCGAAGAAAATACCTATATGGTTGCAGTACGTCGGGATACAGCAGAAAAATATAATCTGTCTGAAACAAGCGATCTGCAAAAGTATGACCAGGATTTACGTTTTGCTGCAGAACATGAGTTTTTTGATGAAGGATCCTTTCATTTTCATTCTTTTGCAGAATTTTACGGATTAGAATTTAAGGACAGCCGAACCATTGACAGGGGATTGAAGCATGTGGGAATGTCTTCTGATAATATGGATGTCACAGTGGTATATTCTACGGATGGATTAAACAAAAAATTTGACCTTGTTACTCTGGAAGATGATAAGAACTTTTTTCCGGAGTATAATGGGGCATATCTGATTCGTGAGGACTTGTACAAGGATTTTCCAGAGTTGGAAGATATATTTGTTTCCTTAGAAGGGAAATTTAACAATGAAATTTGTACAGATCTGAATTATCAGATAGATGTGGAAAATAAGGATCCTTATAAAGTGGCTTATAAATATTTGGAAGAACACGGAATGGTATAGTGACAAATGTATTAGGAAAATTTTGTATATGATAAAATTACTTGTTAATGTGGAATAATCGGTAACGTTTTATTACTGGAACCTTTAAACGGATGAGTTTTGTGTTCGTTTAAAGGTTTATTTGCGTTTAGAAGAAATATCGGATTGACGAAAGGGCAGGTTAAAATGCTATTACTGAAGGCAATTTGGAATGCATTTTAACTAAGTTGTTGTGACAGAAGTAAACAGTAATCAGGGTTTGTACAGGAATTAGCAAAATGTGATACTAAATCAGAGTAAAAAAAGTTTATAATTAAAAAACAGTGGATTCCACAGAATACAGTTTTACAGCACAGCAGGTAAAATTTAAAAACAGGGATCTGGTACAGGCTGTAAGATTGGAGTTCTAGGATAAAGAACTCCAATAATATGCCAGACGGAAAGATACAGATAAAGTTCAGGATGCATGACAGCTGTTTTTTGCTCGGCAGATCAGCTGCGTCATAGTACCCATGGGACAATATACGCACCAGCTTCGGGGTTTATAAAGAAGCATGGTAACAAATCCAAGAATTGTGGATGTGAGCATAACGCTATAAAAACCAAAAGCGAACTGGGCAATGCCGGGATGGAACAGCGTACCGTGATAAGCCCAGTTTCATGGCAGCTTAAATGTCCACAAAATGGTTACGACCTGAGAAAGTTTTTGTGTACCGGAAAATACCAGGAAGGTATTCCAGAGCATCTGAAAGAACATGATAAAAAAGAAAATCAGGAATCCATACCGAAACCATTTGCTTTTCATCCATCCCGGAATATCTTTTCTGCGAGAGAACCCAAATCTTCCTCCAATCAGAGAAAAAAGCTGTCCTTTTCCGCAGTAACGGTTACAGTATCCTTTTGTCCCTTTGACAATTGAGATGATCAAAGGGATAAAAAAACACAGAAGTCCAAGCCATACAAAAAGAATATTAAAAAATCCCAGAATCAGGTATGTAAGAGACAAAATCCACAGATAATCGTACCAGTGTTTTTTCATGGCTGTACCTCCCAAAGCGAAATTACGGATGCGGGACATTCTTTTGCACATTTTCCGCATCCAATACATTTTTCCATATGGATTTTTGCCATAATTCCTTTCCATATTTCTATTGCGTTCCTGGGACAGACTTTAATACAGCAGCCGCAGGCAACACACTCTTGAGAGCTGACAAAAGCCTTTTTCTTTTTTCTGGTTTTTTGTTCCATTTTGATACCTCCTGAATTACTGGTGCAAGTATAGCATGAGGATTGTGAGAAGTCTGTGATTTTGTCACGGAAAAGAATAATGATCATATGAACAGAATAAAAAATAAATGAGATTAAAGCAATGCCGGAATTTCTGGATCATCTGAATAGAAACCAGAAGACATCTTATGGTTGATTAAGCCAAAGGAAGGAATGGACAGGGTAGGAAAGTATTATTCTGACATGTTGAAAATTAAAAAAATAGGAATACATTCATGCGCTTGGCATGGTCTGAAAGTAAATAATTCTGTACCCCGGCGTTCTGTTATGGTAAAATATGAAGCGGTTAACAAAGTCTGATATAAAGAAGCAGCAAAGGAGATCAGGATATGGAAGTAGCGGAAATGCTTGACATGCTGAAACAGAAAGCACTGAGAGATAAAAAGCTCAGGGAGGAGCTTCTGGAAACAAGGAAAGCCACACATCCCCTTGAGGCATTTTGCAGAAAATGTCAGGAGCAGGGATATCCTGTATATGAAATGGAACTTATCAGTGCAGGAGAAGAGTTTTATGCATCCATGAAAAGAAGCACCAACGGAGGCGGTGAAAATTCACCTGTTCTGGAAGGCGAAGATGATTTTTATGAGCTGTTTTTTGCCGGATTATAACAGGAATGGGGGAAAGAAACTTGAAAAGCAACAGAAGAGGTTTTACATTTGACGAGCTGATATCAGGGGAAAAACCGGAGGAATTTATTGAGTCGGCCCAGCCCTTTATGAAGCTGATGATGCAGTATCAGTGCGCTATGCTGGAGGTACAGACAAAATTTGAGGTTTTAAATACAGAGCTTTCTCTGGACAATGACAGAAATCCCATAGAATCTATTTCCTGCCGTATAAAAAAGCCTATGAGTATTGTGGAAAAGCTGAAACGCAAAGGAGTGGAGGTAAGCCTCAGCAGCATTGAAAAGAATCTGCATGATGTGGCCGGAATCCGTGTTATCTGCTTTTTTCCAAAAGATATTTACAAACTTGCAGAAAAAATCTGCTCACAGGATGACATCCGTGTGGTTGAGAAAAAGGATTATATACAGAATCCAAAGCCAAACGGCTATCGTAGTCTTCACCTGATTCTGGAGATTCCGGTATTTTTTGCAGATGAAAAGAAATGGATGCAGGTAGAAGTACAGTTCCGTACCATTGCCATGGATTTCTGGGCAAGCATTGAACATAAAGTAAAATATAAAAAAGACATTGATGCCTCTACCGCCGATATTGTGGAAAAACTGCGGGGATGCGCAGAGAGCATCCATTCACTTGACATCAGAATGCAGGAGATCAGCGAATATATTGACACCAAAAGATAATACATCGGAAACATCCGGTGGGAACAGGAGAAAAAGATGATTGTAGAATGTCCGGCAAATACAAGACTTCAGGATTATCTTCTGAAAAATGACATCCATATTCTTACGCCCTGCGGAGGACGCGGCAATTGTGCAAAGTGTAAGGTAAGGATACTGAAAGGGGAGGCAAAGATCAATACAATGGATCAAATCTGGTTTTCTCAGAAAGAACTGGATGAAGGATACCGGCTGGGATGCCAGGTATTTGCCAAAGAACCGCTGGCCATTGAAATATATGAAAAGTGAGGGCGTTCAAATGAAAAAAATACGAATGAGCATGCTTGCAGTGTGTATGGCAGCATTGGCAGGATGTGCACAGACGAATGCACAGACGCTGTCAAAGGAACAGGTAGCTCCATATGAACTTTCGGAGAGTGAGACACAGCTTCTGGAAGCTTTTGGGATGGATCAAAATTCGCAGATTGTATCGTTTTGTGCTCCGGAAACGGTCATTACAGTTACTGCCAGGGTTTATAAACTGAAGGAGGATCTGAACTGGGAGATCATAGGGGACGGTTCCATGTCCATTGGAAAAGAAAAAGAACCGGCAGAGCAGATTTCAGGAAGCTTTACCATGCAGATACAAGATGACCGCAGTATAGATTTCCACATAAATATGGCCGGTCAGGGAGCTTTTTCCACAAAAGATGTCGGGGAAAACGAGGAATATACAGCGGAAGGAAAAGCTTTTTTGAAGGAAGCGCAGAAAATCGAGCTGGGTAAGGAAATTCCGGTATCAGTCCTGGTCTATGACAATGGAAACAGTATGAGAAGTTATACCACTGAGGATTATTTTGAACCGGAAAAATTTAAAGATATGGATCTTGTACAGGCAGTGACACTGGAGTTCTCGGATCAGGAGATTCACTAAAACGGAGACAAAACAAAAAAGGTCAGGTATTCTGACCTTTTTGTTTTGCCTTGCATATCAGCTGTGTCATAGTTCCCATAGGACAGTAGACACACCAGCTTCGAGGCTTGAACAAAACCATAGTGAAAAAACCAAGGATCGTTGAGGTCAGCATGACACTGTAAAATCCAAAGGCGAACTGAGCAATGCCTGGGTGAAGAAAGGCTCCATGATATGCCCAGCGCCAGGGAACCTTAAAGGTCCACAGTAGAGTTACCACCTGCTTCAGATCCTGTACATCGGAGAATACCAGCCAGGTATTCCAGAGCATCTGGAAGAACATGACAAAAAAGAAAATCAGAAATCCATAGCGGAACCATTTACTTTTCATCCACTTCGGAATATCCTTTTTGCGAGAAAACCCAAATCTTCCTCCCAGAAGGTCGAAAAGCTGACCTCTTCCGCAGTAGCGGTTACAGTATCCTTTTGTTCCCTTTACTACAGAGATGATCAAGGGGATAAAGAAACAAAGAAGTCCCAGCCTGGCAAACAGGATATTAAAAAATCCCAGTATCAGATATGTCAGAGATAAGATCCAAAGATAATCGTACCAGTGTTTTTTCATGCGTCCGCCTCCTGTATCACGATCACAGATGCGGGACATTCTTTTGCGCATTTGCCGCATCCGATACATGCATTCATATCTATTTTTGCCATAATACCTTTCCAGATTTCAATGGCATTTCTGGGACATACTTTCAGACAGCAGCCGCAGGCAACACAGTCACCGGTACTGACAAAGGCTTTTTTCTTTTTTCTGATCTTTTTTTCCACAGTTAGACCTCCTGAATTTGATAGGAACAGTATAACATGGTCGTGGGAAGGAGTCTGTGAGTTTGTCACAGACTGTAACATATTTCAAATAATATATATTTGTGCATGTTGCACATATTTAGAAAAATAATCGGATAATCTATTGACTTTTTGGTTAATTAATGGTATATATATTATAGTTTAATTGTTGCAAAGAGACGAGAGACAATGCAATGAACACTAAGTGTTTTTTGCGTTGTCTTTTTTATTATGTTAAGGAGGATTTTAATATGCAGAAAGAAACAAGACCTTTTATTCCGTGGGAACTGGTAGATGATTTTATGACAGCAGTTTTTGTAAAACTGGGACTGCCGGAGGAAGATGCCCGTCTTTGTTCAGATGTTCTGATGCAGAGTGACAAATGGGGAATAGAAAGCCACGGCTGCAACCGTTTTAAACCGATTTATGTGGATCGTATCCGTAAGGGAATCCTTAATCCGATCACAAAAATAGATGTTCTGAAAGAAACACCAACCACAGCAGTTCTGGATGCCAATGACGGTATGGGAATGGTAGCAAGTAAAAAAGCTATGGATATGTGTATTGAAAAAGCGCATAAATATGGCATGGGAATGGTGGCAGTGAGAAATTCTTCCCATTATGGAATCGCAGGATACTGGGCTAACCTTGCTGCAAAAGAAAATATGATTGGTATTACGGGAACCAATGCAAGGCCGTCAATTGCACCTACATTTGGTGTAGAAAATATGATGGGAACCAATCCTCTGACCTTTGCAATGCCAACAGATGAAGAATTCCCGTTTCTTTTGGACTGTGCAACTTCTATTATTCAGAATGGTAAAATTGAGTATTATGCCAGAATCGGCAAAGATACACCGGCAGGAATGGTAATTGGAAGAGATGGTTCTACACTGACAGACAGTGCCCAGATCCTCAAAGATCTTCGCAGCGGAAATGCAGCCCTGGCTCCGCTGGGAGGCATCGGTGAAACACTTGCCGGATATAAAGGATATGGATATGCTGCTGTTGTGGAAATTCTTTCCGCAGCTTTGCAGTCAGGAATTTTCCTGAAAGATCTGGACGGAAAGGATGAAAATGGAAATCTTCGTCCATATCATTTAGGACATTTCTTTATTGCAATCGATACAGATGCATTTATGGGAGCAGAGGCATTTAAAAAGACTGCAGGGAATATTTTAAGAAATCTGAGAAATTCTCAGAAGGCGCCAGGACAGGAGCGTATTTATACAGCAGGAGAAAAGGAGCATGATGTATGGATGTACCGGAAGGACAAAGGTGTTCCTGTAACAGAGGCTGTACAGAAGGAATTTATACAGTTAAGAGACGAACTGGGATTAACAGAATTCAATTTTCCTTTTGAAGCATAAAAGAGAGAATGACAGAAAGTTGAGAGGAAGAAAATAATGGATTATGCAAAGGAATCATTAAAAAAACACAGTGAGTGGAAAGGGAAAATAGAAGTAGTCAGCCGAGTGCCGGTCTCCACAAAGGAAGATCTGGCGCTGGCATACACACCGGGAGTTGCTCAGCCATGTCTGGAGATCCAAAAGGATTTAGACAAAAGCTATGAACTTACAAGACGCCATAATATGTGTGCTGTGATTACAGATGGTTCGGCAGTTCTTGGTCTGGGAGATATTGGACCGGAAGCGGGAATGCCGGTTATGGAGGGAAAAAGTGTTTTGTTTAAAGCATTTGGAGATGTGGATGCCTTTCCGTTATGCATCAAAACAAAGGATGTAGATGAATTTGTAAATACAGTATATCTGTTATCAGGTTCTTTTGGCGGGGTCAATCTGGAGGACATTTCCGCACCTCGATGTTTTGAAATTGAAAGAAAACTGAAAGAAAAATGTGATATTCCTATTTTTCACGATGATCAGCACGGAACAGCAATTATTACTCTTGCAGGACTGTTAAATGCGCTGAAAGTGGTGGGAAAAGAGAAAGAAAATGTAAGAATTGTGACTTCCGGTGCAGGGGCAGCAGCTGTTTCTATTGTCAGATTGATCTTATCAGCAGGCTTTAAAAATGTTGTTATGTGTGACCGGAACGGCGCGATTTATGAGGGCCGAAAAGAAGGCATGAACTGGATCAAAGAAGAAATGGCACAATGCACAAACCGTGAGAAAAGAAAGGGAACTCTGGCAGAAATGCTGGTTGGGGCAGATATTTTCATTGGAGTTTCTGCTCCGGGGTTAGTAACCAGTGATATGGTCAGATCCATGGCTGAAGATGCGATTGTTTTTGCATGTGCTAATCCGATACCGGAAATCTTTCCGGATGAGGCCAAGGCGGCCGGAGCAAAGGTAGTAGCCACCGGAAGAAGCGATTTTCCGAATCAGATCAATAATGTCCTGGCATTTCCCGGGGTATTTCGTGGCACATTTGATGTGCGTGCAAAAGACATCAATGAAGAGATGAAAATGGCGGCAGCCAGAGCGCTTGCAGAATTAATACCTGAAGAAGAACTGGGAGCAGATTATATTATACCAAAAGCTTTTGATCCAAGAGTAGGAAAGGCAGTAGCAAGTGCTGTTGCAAAAGCAGCGAAAGACTCAGGAGCAGCAAGGCTCTGATAAACAGAATAATCGGAATGTAGTACATATTTCTTTGGACAGGCGTTGCAGTGACTGAAAAGCAATGCCTGTCTATCCTCATATTTTGATAAAGGCATTGGAGGTACAGCATGGAAAAGGAAACAATACTGGAACAATTTGAAGACTATCCTGTTATTGCTGCAGTTAAGGATGAAGACGGGCTGAAAAAATGTCTGGAATCAGGGGCGGAAATACAGATTGTATTTGTGCTTTATGGAGACCTCTGCAATATCGGGGATATTGTAGATCGTTTGAAAGAAGGCGGAAAAACGGTGATCGTCCATCTTGACCTGATCAGTGGATTGGGAAACCGGGAGATTGTTGTAGATTATATAAAAAACACAACAAAAGCAGATGGGATCATATCTACAAAATCAACCTTGATAAAAAGAGCAAAAGAATTGGATTTTTTTGCAGTTATGCGCTTTTTTATGTTAGATTCCATGGTTTATGAAAATGTGAGAAAACAGATAGAAAATGTAAAACCGGATATGATAGAAATTATTCCGGGAGCGATGCCTAAGGTGATTTCCAGGCTTTGTGAATTTATTGAGGGTAAAGTTCCAGTGATCGCAGGGGGAATGATCATGGATAAGGAAGATACCATGAAAGCGCTGGATGCCGGGGCAACAGCAATTTCTACTACAAGACAGAATGTCTGGTTCATGTAAAATAAGAAGGACGAAGGTGCGGAAGTATGGCAAAATATGTGATGGCATTAGATGCGGGAACAACCAGTAACAGATGTATTTTATTTAATGAAAAAGGGCAGATGTGCAGTGTGGCACAGCGTGAATTTAAGCAGATTTTTCCAAAACCGGGCTGGGTGGAGCATGACGCTAATGAAATTTGGGCCAGTCAGTTGGGAGTGGCTGTGGAAGCTATGAACATGATTGATGCATCAGCAGCGGATATTGCTGCCATCGGAATTACAAATCAGAGAGAGACAACGATCCTTTGGGATAAAAATACAGGAGAACCGGTTTACAATGCCATTGTATGGCAATGCCGCCGGACATCAGAATACTGTGATTCCTTAAAAGAACAGGGGCTGACAGAAAAATTCCGGAGGAAAACAGGCCTGGTCATTGATGCGTATTTTTCAGCAACAAAGATCAAATGGATCCTTGATAATGTGCCGGGAGCACGTGAAAGAGCAGAAAAGGGCGAGCTTTTATTTGGTACTGTGGAAACATGGCTGATCTGGAAACTGACAAAAGGAAAAGCTCATGTTACGGATTATTCCAACGCAGCCAGGACAATGCTTTTTAATATCAATACGCTGGAATGGGATGATGAAATATTACAGATATTGGATATTCCAAAGGCAATCCTTCCGGAAGCAATGCCCAGCAGCTGTGTATATGGAATGGCAGATCCGGCATTTCTGGGAGGAGAGATTCCTATTTCCGGAGCGGCAGGAGATCAGCAGGCAGCTCTTTTTGGACAGACATGTTTTCAGGCAGGCGATGCAAAAAGCACTTATGGGACAGGCTGTTTTCTCTTGATGAATACAGGGGAAAAACTGGTATTTTCGGAAAATGGTCTGATCACAACTATTGCATGGGGCCTGGATGGAAAAGTGACCTATGCTTTGGAAGGTTCTGTTTTTGTGGCAGGCGCAGCAATACAATGGCTTCGTGATGAGATGCGGATCATTGACTCTGCAGAGGATTCTGAGTATATGGCAAAAAAAGTAAAGGATACCAACGGCTGCTATGTAGTTCCGGCTTTTACAGGTCTGGGAGCTCCTTACTGGGATCAGTATGCGAGAGGAACCATTGTGGGAATTACCAGGGGTGTAAACAAATGCCATATTATCCGGGCTACTTTGGAATCCCTGGCATACCAGGTGAATGATGTCCTGGTTGCCATGAAAGCAGATTCCGGAATTGCGCTTTCTTCTTTAAAGGTAGACGGGGGAGCCAGTGCGAATAATTTTCTGATGCAGACGCAGGCAGATATTATTAATGTACCTGTAAACCGGCCTCAGTGCGTGGAGACAACAGCTATGGGAGCGGCATATCTGGCCGGACTTGCAGTCGGATACTGGAAAGATCTGGAGGATATAAAAAATAATTGGATGGTCGATCGGACTTTTGTTCCGGTTCTGGAAGAAAAGACACGGACAGAACGGATACAGGGTTGGAAAAAGGCTGTTAAGTATGCTTATGGATGGGCAAAACAGACAGAAATATAAGATAAAAATTACCTAATCAACACCACTTATTTTGGAAAAAATATGTGCAAACTGCACTATTTATATTGACAGAAATAAAAAGATATATTATACTTTATACATAATATATGTGTTGCCTAAGAGAACGGAGAGAAGGGTATACAAGCATTGTTTTGTATGCCCTTTTATTTTGTTTACAGGCATTATGCATCCATTATAAGGAGGGACATGAGGATGAACAAAAAAGGTAAAAAGAGTGCTGGTTTCTGGTTGTGTATTTCCTTGATCATTTGTCTGATCAGCTGTATTGGCGCCAGTATGATTCAGACAAATTTTGGGAAAGTCACCGTCAAAGATCTGCGATTTGAAACAGAAAGCGGACATCAGATGAGTGCATTGCTTCTGAAACCGGACACAGCAACAGCAGAAAATCCTGCACCGGCTATCATTTGCAGCCACGGATGGTACAATAACCGTGAGATGCAGGATCTGAATTATGTTGAGTATGCACGACGCGGATATGTGGTACTTTCAATTGATATGTATGGGCACGGCAATTCAGATAACCTGCCTGCAGGAGACTGGTGGAAACCAGAAAATAATGCAAATGGAATGTATGATGCTGTTAAAATGATGGCTACACTGCCGTATGTTGATAAGGAGAAAATCGGAGTTACAGGACACTCTAACGGGGCACTTGCCAGCCGTACAGCAGTTTTACTGGATAATGAAGCAGAGAAACCTTTGATCGAAGCTGCTCTTCTGGTTTCAAATGATGCCGTTTATAAAGGCGAGGACGGCGCATATTTTAATATGTTTGGAGACAGGGATGCAGGTATTGTTGCATGTCAGTATGATGAATTCTTCCATAGAACCTATAATGAGGATGGCTCTCATACTGCACCGAGAGATTTCCTTAAACAGCCAAATGCACAGTCATTCCTGCATTTTGGCGAGGATCCGGAAGGGCTGGAGTCACGTAAAGCAGAAACAATTTATAAGGAAGATATAGAGGGAAAAGAAGCTGCCCGTGTAATCTATAATCCCAATATTACCCATCCATGGGCACATTTTTCTAAGCGAGTGGTAGATTCAAGTGTGCAGTTTTTTGAGGATGCTTTAGGAGCTCCGAATCCAATCAACGGAAGTGATCAGATATGGCAGATAAAGGTGGTTTTTAATGCTTTAGGACTTGTAGGATTTATTATGTTCGTGGTAAGTTTTGCAAAAGTTTTATTGAAAACATCCTGTTTTTCTTCGCTGAGAGCAGAGGAAGAAGTACTTCCGTCACCGGTGCTTTCCGGAAGAGAAAAGACCTGGTTTTGGGTCAGCAGTATTTTAGGAGCAGTTTTTAGTTTTGTTGTTTATATGTTTGGATATAGTGTGATTGCAAAACTGGTTGGTGGAATTGCTCCTCAGTCAGGACCTGCATTTATTGGAATTTGGGCGGCTTTATGCGGAGTATTTTCACTATTCCTTCTTTGGGTTGGAAGAAAGTTTACAAAGGCTCCTTCCAGAACAGAAGAAAATGGTGTTAAGATCAGTGCGAAAAAGCTTGGGCTGACCATTCTTCTTGCTCTTATAGTAGCAGTTTCAGCATATGGTCTGGTATTTTTAGCAGATTATCTGTTTAAGACAGATTTCCGCATTTGGGTAGTAGCACTGAAGGCTTTTAATGCAAATATGATTCCGTATATTTTATTATACCTGCCTTTGTTCTTGTTATATTACATACCAAATTCAATTTGTATCAATAGTTATAACTATTTTGAATTAGGAAAAAAACCATGGATAAATACCTGCGTGAATGCAATGTTTAATATTCTGCCAAGTGTTGTTATGGTAATCATCATGTATGGATGCTTCTTTATCAGCGGTTATTTACCTAATGAATTTGTTCCGTTCTTCGGAGGCTCAATTATTGGAATCTGGCTTTACCCGGTAATTGTAATTCTGGCTGTGGCAGCAGTGGTTTCCAGAAAACTGTATCGTGCAACGAAGAATCCGTATCTGGCAGGCATCATTATGGCAGTATTAGTTGCAATTATGAGCTGTACCAATACGCTGACCCAGATGTAAGGCAGAAAGTCATTGTCTGAGTTAAATTTGGAATTGTTATAAGTCGAATAAAATCTATAAAAAGCACGTGTTTCTGTAGAAAATAATTCTATGGGACACGTGCTTTTGCAAGTGATCCAGTCCGCCTTGGAAAAAAACTTTTGTCAGGACAGCTGATCGACTATGTCGCCCTGCTGCATGATGTGGAAATCCGACAGATCCAGGTGCCGGAAAGTCTGAATGGGAAAACAGTGGAAGAAATAGAGCTTCGTCAAAAATTTCGCCTGAATATTATTGCTATTGAAAATATAAGCGGAACAAATACAGAAGTAATTCCTGAGAATGTTCTGAAAAAGGATGATATTATTGTGGTTATTGGGAAGATTAAAAATATTAACAGTTTTGAAGAGTCTTTATAAAAGCTGTTAACTTAATCGCTTATAGTCAAAAGATTAAAAGCAGAGCAGAAATCTTTTACGAAAAAATACAGGAGATATAATTCATTAGGAAAGTATCAGATTCAGAGTTGACAAAAAGAGCAGTTCTGCA
>OFOU01000280.1_pt1 | contig 46479 bp, 43 predicted proteins | sample 1542061 | NCBI WGS metagenome assembly OFOU01 (sample SAMN04209239, study PRJEB22552) | human gut metagenome | biome: gut; material: feces | host: Homo sapiens | place: USA: Oklahoma
GGGAGGGGCGCCTTTAGGTGCACCTCCCTTTAACCTGCACACAAATCGAACGGGGAATACTGTTTGATTCATGGCGACGAATATGACGTTAAGATATCAATTTTTCTTATCCAAAAGGGGCTTTCTTATATTGGGCCAATTTAGCCAAATTTTCTATGGCATGCACATCTATCCCTTTCTTCTCCTTAAAAGCCAACACAGCGGCTTACGGTGCGTTACAAGGGCTAATTCAAGTTGCGTTAGCTAAGTTAATTTTTACTTTTCCCTAATCCCTAAAACACCCTTATGTCAAGCCCATGACCAAAAACATCATACTGCAACAAAAGCCAATTCACTATTGTTACAGTATGATTACTCATAAACTTTCAAGAAAGCATTGTAATGTGTCTTGTGGATAGCTAGATCTTGATGTCACTCCACTTGCTTTGAAAAAAAGTCTTATGGTCATTGTTCCTTGCGTAGCTTTGCCATTTTTCCTCGGAAGCATAATCATTTTCAAGCTGCAGCAGCACTTTGTCCATCTCGGTAAAGTTTGTGCCGTACTTCTCATTTATTTTCTCTATTAAAATAGTCAGCGGGTCTTTTTTCTTTTCCCGCCTGCCAGCTTCACCTGTAATCGGGTGGAAACCTTCTTCTGTGCCTTCTAAGCCGATGTTTCCTTCAAAGTTTTTTTCCAGACGGTAATACTCAAGCAAAACCTTGTCATCTACATAAACCTTGTCTATACCACCCTTTGGCAGCATGGTCGCAAGAAATTTGGCATATACACTGAACTTATGAATATCCTTATCAAACAAACGGCACACCTGTGTGATAAAGGCATAGATACGGTTAAAGCGCAATAACGTAGATTTAAATAAATCCTTTTTATCATCCATCAGCACTTCATAGCGATCCAACGCAGGCTTTATTGTTCCCTGCAGTCTGCCCATATCTCCAGCCATCTGTCTTTTTCCTGAATAGAAGATATCGGTAAAACGTTCTACCTCTATATTGATGGTAAACGCGGAATTCATCAAGCGTTTTTTCAAGTCATATACAACGTTCGGGTTCGTTTCTTCCTCCAAAATTGTTTCTTCATAATACGGTTCAAAGATTTGATGACTCAGACATTAGCAAAGTTGTCCCTCTCACATTTGGCCAGATTCATCATATCATCAAAGATCTATCCAACTCCATTCTTCTTTTAAAAAGCCCACACTGTGGCTTATAATGCGTTATAAGGCCTAAATTAAATGTTGAAGAAATATAAACCTGTGCTGCCCTGCGTATTTACATCGACTGGCACTATCATCACTCAATCAAACACTTCAGCCAATCTACGCACAAATTCACATGTCCATCCTCAGTGTAATTAGCCATCTGTTTCTTACTCGGTTTCATTCTAGCAGTAGATATCTTTACAACAGCGGTATTTCTGTTTTCTAAACATCTTGCTAAATACGCGTCCCCCTCTGTATGGCTCTTTTTACACCGTCTATTGTCTCCCTCCCTATTAAATCCTGTATTTCTCCCCAGGCGCCAGGACGACCACCCGCCCAGGATTTACAATACGGCTGCACAGGACATCCGGATTCCCATTGAACTCATTCCATTCCGGCGCATCCACGCTCCCCCAGTGCCATAAAATCAATGGGGTGTCCGGGTATGCCTTGGCAAATTTTTCTGCTCCATCCAGCCCTATATGCCACCTGCTGTCTGAAAAATCAAATAAAACAGCATTCGGTTTTGGCATCTTAAGCTGTGTATCCAACAACCTGCTGTCTCCAACCGCCCATATGCTTCCATCCGGCGTATCTAGCCAGAACCCACAGAAATCTCTTGCGTGAAAGTCCCTTGTGTGATGTTTGGGGGATTCATTCTGCCATGCATGGTCTGCAGGCGTCAAAGTAACCTTGATTGATCCAATGGTAAAACAGTCCCCAATCTTGTGACCATGTCCATTTATATGCAGTTCTTTTGCCAAAAGTGTATTTACATATTCTGTTGTATGAAACTCCCCTGTCTTGCCTGCAAGCCTGCTACAGGTCTGTTTTCCATAGTGGTCGTTATCGCAATGTGTCAGAAGGATTCCATCTACTGCCGGTACTTCATCCTCTGTAATAGGCATCTCAATCAATAACGGCATATCAAAGCCACTTAGTACAGGATCCACCATTACGGTTGTACCTCTGCTATTAATCAGTGCACCTGCATTACCTAACCATCTGATTTCTGTTCCTTCAACCTTGGCAAATGCCTCTTTTCCAAAATGCTGTGTTTTCGGTGCTGTTGCCTGCATAGTCTGCCTCCCATCATTCACTCCAGAAATTTCCCTGCTTTCCATCATGGTCTTACCTGCCAAAATAATCCGCTCTATTTCTTATAGATTGGATTTATGCCCACATCATACATACCATTCCGGCGATTTCTTATACGTCTGATAACCTGCCATGTCATGGCTGAAAAAAACAGTCCCCTTTTCCCGTTCTGTCAGTTTTCTGCATGTTTCAATGCTGCCGCCAAACTCCTCCGGCCTGGCGCACATCCCCGGAAGCACGGCAGGAGGTCCATAGTTAATAGCATTATAAACTGCATCCGATGGAAAAACCGCGGTTCCAAAGGTTTCCGTACGTACCACCATGCCCATGGTTCCCGGCGTATGTCCCGGAAGATGGAGTAGTTCCAAATCATCCGCCAGTTTTACGTCACCTCTTACCAGGTCAAATGCAATTCCATCCAGACCATTGAATTCATGACGGACATAACCATCATGGCGATACCTGATTTCCTGACAGTCATAAATATTGGAAAGAGTAAATCCGTGACGTGCTTCCTCCTCCTGTATGACCACATGCTTTCCGGCCTTTGTCCCACAAAATAAACGCAGGTTGCCGGCATGGTCAAAATGCATATGAGAAAGGATGAGTATGTCAATATCATATGGGCAGAGTCCCAGTTCTCCCAGCCGGTCCTCCAACCGGTGAAACCTCTTCACCGGGTATTCCTCCAGAAGATTTTTGGGCCAGCGAGCTTCATATCCGTCATCGATACCCGTATCATACAGCACATTACCAAGAACCGGATGCTGCACCAGGACACAGTAGCAGGGGATAGGCCAGACAATTCGCCTGACCCCATCCTTCTTCTTTTCCTGTTCGGTAAGGGCCACATGCTCCGCTTTATATGCGTCAAAGTCCCCGAGATCCAAAAGCGTGAATCTTGTCTTTTCCATCTTTTGCTTTGCCATATATATTCTCCTGTCAGATTGTCGTTCCCAGCACTGCGCCGCGGTAGATTGCTTCCACCGCATTCCCGGCTTTCGCGGCATCGCCTACGGTTACCACTTCAGCATCCATCCCCTCCAACTCTTCTGCCAGCGTATGTTCCGGCCTGGTGCCAAACGCCAGAATAATACTGTCAAACCCTCTCAGACCAATGATTTCTCCATCCTTCTCATAGTCCACACCATCCGGATACACAGTTTTAACGGTAGCTGAAGTGATTAACCCCACATGGTTGGATGCCAGCCTCTCAAGAAGCAGCTTCTGCGTAGCCGGATGGTCATCTACAGCGATTCCGTTCCTCATTTCAACCACAGTAACCTCATAGCCATGCTCCGCCATGAAATCCGCTGTTTCCGCCCCTTGAAGGCCACCGCCAAGTATCAGAGACTTGTTACCGGGTGCAATTCGTCCAAGCAGGATTTCACGGTTCGCAATACAGCCGGATTCCCTTAATCCCGGTATTCCCGGAACCAGCGGATTGCCTCCGGTGGCAACGACTACAACATCCGGATTGCAGGACTCAATTAACTCCCGGTCTGCTTTTGTATTGTAATGCATATGAACTCCATATTTTTTACACATGTTGCTGTAATAAACACAGGCTCTCGCCAGCATCTGCTTATGGGGCGGGATGGCGGCTATCCGAAACTGTCCCCCCGGATATGTACCCTGCTCAAAAAGTTCAACCGCATGTCCCCGCGCCGCTGCCGTCCATGCCGCTTCCATGCCGGCAATGCCGGCTCCAACTACTACCACTTTCTTCTTTGTTTCCGCGGGCTCTATCTTAAGTACCGTTTCCCTCATGGAGAACGGATTCACCATACAGCCCCTGAATTGGCCGCCATGCCCATAGCTTCCATAACAACGCTGCAGACAGCCTACACATGGACAGATCTCCTCCTCTTTCCCCTGGGCCGCTTTATTGACAAACTCCGGGTCTGCAAACAGGGCTCTTCCCAGTGTAATGAATTCCACATCTCCCTTTCTTAAAAGGCTCTCCGCGTATTCCGGTTCATTGATCCTGCCCGCCACAGCTACCGGAATACTTACCACCCTCCTGATTTCTTCCGCAGGGTCTGTGTTGTATCCAGTCTTCACGGCAGCCGGGGCGATTCCATAACCCACGCCGTTCATGCCGCCTGAAACATCGAGCAGGTCCGCGCCTGCCTCTTCCATCAGCATCGCCAATGCCGCCGAATCCCTTCCTAGATTACCGTCCGATACCATATCATCGCCGTTTAAGCGTACACTGACCGGATAATCCTCACCACATACTTTCTTAATCCCCTCAATGATCATGACTGGCACTTTTGCACGGCCTGTAATCCCACCGCCAAATTCATCGGTCCTGCGGTTGGCGCTTGGAGAGACAAAATCATTCAGCAGATAGCCATGGGAGCAATGGACCTCTACCATATCGAAACCGGCCTTCTTTGCCCTTACAGCTGCCGCAATAAATGCGTGAATTAAATCATGAACATCCTGGGTCGTCATTTCATAGGGAGTCACCCTGTCGGTCTGCTTCATGATGGCGGACGGAGCCATCACCCTTACCATGGAACGTCTGCCGCCGTGCTGAAGCTGCAGACAGATTTTCGCTCCATGAGCATGAACTGCATCAACCAGTTTTTTCAGGCCCGGAATTTTATCATCATCTGTTATGGATATCTGATGATCCGAGGATCTTCCATCCTCTGTTACAAAACAGTACTCTGTGATAATCATCCCCACACCGCCGTTTGCACGAGCGGTAAGATAGGCAATCAGCGGGTCTGAAACCGTTCCGTCCGGATTGCCTAGGGCTGCGGACATGGGCGCCATAATTGCGCGGTTTTTAAGTTCTAAGGAACCGATTTTTCCCGGTGATAAAAGTTTCTTGTACTTCATATTCTTTACTTCCTTCCGCACATTCTATGATTACTTATACTCAAGCAGACAGTTGTCTACGATTGCTTTTCCTGTTTCCTTATTAAGCATCCTGTAAATCAGTTTCCCCTCCTCAATCTTCCACGCCTGGAACTTTACATAAGTATCCGGGAATGTCACGCTTCTTAACTGTGTGGCAACATGGGTGACGCGTTCCGGCTGATAGGGGATAACCGCCTGTATTGCCAGCCTTGCTGCAAAACCGGCAGAGCATAGACCAGGCATAAAGGCCCCCTTATATCCGTAACCTTTTCCAACCTCCGGGTCAATGTGGGTGGTGTAGGTATCGCCGGTCAGGCGGTATAAAGCGGCAAGGTTGTCTGCTATGTGGTCATCACATTCGAAATCAGGCTCCCTACCCGGATAATTCATCTTATTGGAAACATATTTTGGTCTTCCATTATTACCAAATGCAGCGATATAGTGCTGGCTTCTCAATGTGCAGACCGGATTGCCCGCAATATCGTACATCTCCATCTTACACTGGTTCACAACACCTTTCTCGCCCCAGTCAAATACCTCCTCTACGCTGTCTTCCGTCAGGATTTTTCCACACAGGGGGTCAATGGGCCTGTGCATGATGAAATCCACACCCATATGAAGCCGGTTAGGGATATAACCATCCAGAGCTTCAATAATCAAATCTCCGGGAATCTCATTAGGAGCGTAAGGTACCCTCCGCTGTGGCTGCATGGTGATTGCATTCAGATAGGCCGTCAGGACAAAAGATGGCAGTGCTTTAAATCCATCCGGGCAGCCTTCCCACACATACGCCAAGTCATCTTTTGTACATCCCACCCCCAGCGCATAAAGGATTACGTCCCTCCACGTATACTCAAAATATCTCGGTCCCATTCCCTTTCCTATGATGGAATCAAAATCCGGGGTTTTACGGGTATGCCAGTCAACTTTTTCAATATTTGCCATAATTATATTCCTCCTATTGGTATTCTTATTTCTCAGATTTGTTTTGTTCTGCTTCCACTTCCTTCATGGCTTCTTTCAGAATTGGAACGCCCATGGTTACTGCATGGATTCCCAGCGTGCTGACAATATGGAGCACATCCATGATTTCATTGATTTCAGCCCCACAGTCCAGCGCCCTTGAAATGTGATACCTGACCTCAGAGGGATGCAGGGTAACCGGCGCCGCATGGACAGCAAGGTAGATTAATTCCTTCTCCTTTGGGGACAGCGGACCATTGTTCCATGGACCTGCTTCAAATTCTGTAAATGTATCAAAATAGTCCGGGTCCAACTTTAAAATATTTTCTTTCTCATCTGACCAGTATCCGCCATGTTTGGCAATATAGTCCTTTTTAAGGGCCTTTTGTCTTCCATCCAATTCACTTGCGGCAATGCTTATTCCCCTATGCTGCAGTTCATCCACAAGAATCGGCACGCTCATCCGGTGGGTACTGGCGCCTGCCATACAGGTAATCTCCAATACCTCCAGGATTTCCTTTACATCGATTCCCAGCTGTAGGGCATGCTTCATATGATTTTTAAGTCCACCTGCATTCAAGCATCCGGTCACACTGTCGATTGCAATACAGATAAATTTTCGCATTCTGATGTCAAGGTAATTGCGCTTATCCGGTACAGAGGAATAGCTTGCATACGAAGCCACGATACCTGGATCCAGCTCAAGAATGGTATCCCACATCGCACTCCATTTCCAGGCGCCTCGGGCCTCAATGAACTTCTGTTTTGCAGCCTCCTGGTATTCAGACCATTTTTGTTCCATGATTTTCTTTCTCCCTCCTGCTTATATGTTTGTTACTATTATATAAAGCAATTATCATGCCAATCTGTTTCTACCGGTCTACCACGCCATATTGTTATTTGTTGTGTCATTTCGTCCAAAAAACACACTCTTTCTTTTGACCTGTGTCATTTATACATGTGCCATTTCAATACTGTGTCACAATCATACCTCTTATCTGCAGGATGACGTTCCACCGCAGGCCACTCCAAGAAACGGTATAGTTTGCAGTCCCAAAATGCCAAGTCATGCGCCCTCTTATCTTCATGGTAAAATAAATGCCGGCAACCGGAAACGGATGCCGACATTGAAAAACAATTTCAATTATTATAAATAACAGCCACAATCAACAGAAAGCACTTCTCCATTGATACAACGGGACATATCGCTGGCCAGGAACAGCACAGCATAAGCTTGATCAATTTCCCACGGATGCACGGAACGTACGGTACGTTTATTGCGTACCTCATTCATGACTCCCTCGGCCAGGGTCTGAGGACCGCCGTCATCATGAGCATAGGCGGTAGGGCTGGGAGTATGTCCGGGAGCAACCGCATTACAGCGGACACCGGTACCGGTACAGCGGATTGCAACGTTCTTGGTCAGGGTATTCAGACCGCCCTTTGTTGCACAATATGCAGCGCCGCACATGGGGCGGATACCGTTAACCGAAGAAATGTTGATGATATTCCCGCTATCCTTTTTCAGGAAATATCTTACTGCCTCACGGCACAGGTACAGCGGTCCCTTCATGTTGGTATCCACTACCTGATCAATGACCTCATCACTGACCGCATCAATGGTAATGAGTTCTCCCTTGCCGGCATTGTTAATCAGCACATCAATGTCACCATATGCCTCTAGGGCTTTTTCAAATACCTTCTTACATTCCTCGGGTCTAGATGAATCCGCAGTAATTCCGGTAATATCACCACCGGTCTTCTCTTTGATATCGGCAATGGCTGCGTCCAGCTTTTCCTTCCCGCGTGCAGTCACAAATACCTTTGCCCCTTGCTCAGCCATTAATTGTGCCATTTTTTTTCCCATGCCGTAGCTTGCGCCGGTTACAATCACAACCTTTCCATCCATCATCTTATTAAAGTTCCGAATGGTGAAATCCTCCTCATAGCGGCATGTTTCGTCAATACGATGTTCTGACATATTTTGTTCCTCCTTGAAATATTTTTATTTTTATGTTTAAATTCCAGTAGCCACACAGATAGTTGTTGCTACAATAGTTACAAAAAGCGGAATCACAACTGATGTTGCAAAGCTGTGACGGTATGCATTCTTATGGGTCAGCCCCAGCAGGTCATACACCAGGAATAGGCCGGAAGAATGAGGCAGCGTATCCAGGGAACCGGATGCAATGGCTACCAACCTATGGAGTACTGGAAGATTCGCACCGGAAGCCAGAAAGGTAGGCGCCATGGTCTCATACATGATGCGCTGTCCGGAAGACGAGCCGCCTGCGATGGCACAAACAATACAGGTCACAACCACTGCAAGCAGCAGCGGGTTCATATTCAGTCCCAACGCCCAATCTATAATGTTCTGATAGGCCGGTGTGGCTTTTACAACTGCGCCAAAACCAAGGATTGCTGCAATCCCTCCGATGGAAGTCACACCACTGGTCATTCCTTCCGTAAAAAGCTTCAGCCATTTTACCTTTCCGAAAAACCGATCCGCATTCAGGACAATGACCATGATGCTGCCAACTACCATTGCCGCCACTGCAATCAATGTGGCATTGACACCCTTATGGCTGCCAACAATAATGATAAGGATGAGACTGATGATTGTCAGAAATCCTTTCCAGGCCGCCGGCAGCTGGCTGGCATCAACTTCATAGTTCTTCGGGTCCACATTGGCGGGATAACTCCATTCCTCCTTACGCTCACGGGCCTTCTTAGATGCCCATTCCCCATAAAGCGCACACATTACAAACATTGCAATACCACAGGTAATACCCATGATGGGGGCCGCATTCAAGCTGGTTCCCAGATATTCTGTGGCCACCAGGTTGGATAACTGCGGCGACCCCGGCAGACAGGTCATGGAAAAGGTAGAGGAACCCGCACTGAAACATATGACCGTCAGATGTCTGGGCAGGTTGGCTTTCTTTAACATAGTATACAGGATTGGCGCTGCTGCGTAAATCACCACAAATAAGCTGATGCCGCCGTAGGTCAGGATACCCACAATCACGATACCCACCAGCACCACATGCCCAATCCCAAACCACTCCGTAAACTTATTTCCAATTGCAGTGGCACAGCCGGATATATCCATTAGTTTTGCATAAAAAGCTGAACTTACAAAAAGAAGCATATAGCTGGTAAACGCACTTGCATATCCCGGCACAAAGCTACCGGTAAATGTTTCATAGACCGGCATATGGTTAAAAATCACGGCAATCAATGCGCCTGCCATTGCTAACGGCAGTGCTCCCAGCCCTTTATAAGCAAAAACCATCAGAAAGATGATTGCCAGAATAAGTCCTATAACTCCTAACATCTCTTAATCCCCCAATTATTGTTTTTTTAACACATGGTCAACGTCTCTGCTGCCACGCGGTGTCACAGTCCTGAGCCAGGAACTTACCGCCGCTGCACTCCAGCACCACACCGTCTATATAGGAAGACATGTCTGATGCAAGGAAGAGCGCCACATTTGCTACCTCCTCCGGCTCCCCTGCCCTGTGCAGCGCAAAGTTCTTTGCCACGCGCTTTACATCCTCCTCGGTCCGTCCTGCCGCGGCCTGCATGGCCGTGTTGATGCTTCCTGGCGCCACCGCATTTACCCGGATTCCAAAAGGAGCAAATTCCGCGGCAGACATCCTGGTCAGGCCATTAATCCCATATTTGCTGGTACAGTATGCACTCCGGTACATGGGAGGCATCAGTCCGCCAAAGGAAGCCACGTTCACGATTACCCCGCCTCCCTGCTCCTTCATGACACGTCCCGCGGCCTGGGTTCCCACAAAGTAGGAATTCAGGTTGGTATTCATGATCCGCTTCCACTCCTCCAGTTCCAGTTCCAGTATGGATTTCACAACCGTTGTGGCCGTATTGTTAATCCAGATATCGATACGTCCCAAATCGTTCTTTACCTCTTCCACAAAAGCATAGAGCCTGTTGGAATCACTGACATCCACACTTCTTACATAAAGGTCAAACCCCTTCTCCTGAAATTCAGCCTTTGCTTTGTCAAGCTTTTCCTGGGACCTGGAACAGATGGCAACCCGGCATCCTTCTTTTGCAAACGCTTCAGCCATGGCATAACCAATTCCTTCGGAACCACCGGTGATTGCCACGACTTTTCCTGCTAAATTTAAATCCATACTTCCCTCCTCTAAGATTTTTGTCCTTATTTTTTTATGTCAAGAGCCAGGCACGGGCCGACAATATTCCCAAATGCTGCCGCCAGCGTCAATTGGTCGGTATTTAATACCACGGCGGAGCACCCTTCCTCAATCACCTTTTTCACATCGGCGGCCGTCTGCCCTGCGGGTCCGGCGGACGGACAGGCCATAAAACCGATATTCCTTGCCCGGCAGCGTTCCATAACTTTTAAATAGGCCTCGTTTACCTCAGAAGTAAAGGTTCCATCCGCGTTCAGAGAGCCACAGGCCTGTCCATAATCTGCCTTCCCAAACATCACCATGTCCCGTCCTGGCTTTAACTCATCCAGGATCTCATCCAGGTGTCCAATTGCTTCCGGGTCCTCAATCATGGGTACAAATACCAGTTCCTGTACATGGTCTAAGTATTTCATCCAGTTCTTTGCCTCAAATCCGTCTGCATGGTTGGACCTGCAGCAGCTGGCATTGCCATATGGCGGATATCTGAGGGCCTCCTGAGCCATCCTGCATTCTGCCCCGCTGCGGATATGGGGCACCAGGACACCGCGGGCGCCCATCTCCATGTAATTTCTCATAAGATATGGAATCAGCTCCGGGACACGGACAAAGGGCACTACCTGATTCAGCTCCGCTGCCAGAATCAGTTTTTCCGTTGTCTCCCGCTCCATTCCTGTATGCTCATTGTCAATGACCACAAAATCAAAGCCCACGGTCCCGGCAATGTCCAGTACAGCAGTATCCCTCAAATAGTTAAAAAATCCCACAGGCGCTTTTCCTGCACTGACCTTTTCCAGAAAAGGATTTTTTTCAAATAAATCGCGCATATCCTACCTCCCACAAATCATTCATCAACCCGTACAAGATTCTGATAAAAACCAATCTTATGGTCGATGGTTGCCTGCAATTCCACACCGCTGATTTTTGCTATGATTACCGTAAAATGGGAAGGCTTGCTGGGATCGCCGGATGCCACCCTGGTACCCGGCATCAGATGTCCGCATACCGTATAATCTGCATTGCTGGCCACACAATGTGCATGGATATAGGGAGTTCCCGGTCCATACTCGCAGCCGACCATGGGCCATTTGTCCACCGGTCCTTCCCAGAGCCCGGGAATTGTCGGGAACATCCTCTCAACCACCGTGTCCGGAGTATCCCCCTCTGCGAGATTACACACCGTAGTGCCAATGGTGCCCTGCAGGCTGATCTCACATTTTCCATGCATGGTCCCGATGGATACATTTGTGGGACATAGTTTCGGGTTGATTGGGAAATGCTGATATGTAAAATCAACCGCGCTTCCGCTACCCTCCAGAATAATGCCGGTCCTGATATCCTTCTCCCGGCAGATATCGTATAAGGCTTTCAGGATATCCTCACCAGGCTCAAATCTGGCGAAAACCACTTCCTCTATCTTTCCGCTTTCAATTAATCTTGCCATAATGCAATCTCCTTACTTTGATTTAGAATAAATTGCCTTCTGGGCCTCTGCCGCCTTCTCCAGCACAGGGTCAAAAAGCCGGTGCAGTGTCTCCTGGTCCGCAACCTCGCCAAGCACTTCAAAGGTATTCTCCCCCAGCTCTGCCGCCGTATAATCTGTTTCTCGCTCCAGATCGCTCATCAGAATTGGGTTGCCAGGCACGCGAAAGGTAACCCCATTGGCATAATTTGCATTCACGATTGTTCTGCGGTGCCGGACCTGGGGATGGTTTGCGACCGCTTCAAAATCATTAATTCTGCCATAAACACATTTCCCTTTAAACAGCATGTCAGCCACCTCATCGCTGTCGTACTGGCTGAATACCCGGTTCACCTCTGCGTCGATAGCCTTGTAATCCGCCGCCCTCTGTGTCATGGTTGCCCATCCTTCATTGGCATACCACTGCGGCTGGTTCAATGCCTCGCAGAATGTCTTCCACTGCGCATCCGTTCCAACGGTAATCATCAGGGATTTTCCGTCCTTGCATTTATAGGCGCCAATAGGTGCGCTGGACGCGTAGCTGTTGCCCATGGGCCTCGGTACCTTCCCCGTCATCAGGTAGGAACTGAACTGATTTTCCAGGCAGAAAATCAGGGAGTCCATCATTGACACATCCACCCTACGACCATGTCCAGTTTTCTGTGCTTCCAAAATTCCCATCAGCGTGCCGATGCACGCCATTAGTCCTCCGGAGTAATCCGCAATGGAACCCCCGCTCTTTACCGGTTCCCCGCCCTCAGGGCCGGTGATGCTCATCATGCCGGATTCTGCCTGCACGGTCTGGTCAAAGGCAGCGTGGGATGCATATGGTCCGTCCTGTCCGTAACCGGATATTGAGGTAAATACAATTCCAGGATTGATTTCTTTCAGTACTTCATAATTAATCCCAAATTTTTCCATGGTGCCCGGTTTATAATTTTCTATCACGGCGTCAGCCGTCTTCACCAGCTCCAAAAACAGTTTTTTATGCGCCTCATCTTTCATATTCAATACAATACTCTTTTTGCCTCTGTTACGGGTGGCAAAATGACTGCTCACTTCATGGTCGATGATATTACCGTAACGTGTGTTATCGCCAATGGGCGGGTTTTCGATTTTAATCACTTCCGCGCCAAAATCTGATAATAACAGGGTGCACATGGGGCCGGACATAAACTGGCTGAAATCCAAAATCCGAAAACCTTCTAACGGTTTACTCATATTTTCGTCTCCTTTTATTGTTTATTTACGTTCAAGTATCAGTGGAACCTACGCTTATATATAACGCAAGTTTCATGCCAAAAATTTAAGTCCGTTTGAAACGTTTTTGCTGTGCATTTTATTGGTTCCTATCTTTCGGCACACTATTTTGTGTCAAAAGCAGTTAATCTACGGCACAATCGTGACACATCATTGTGTCATTCACCACTGTGCCAGCGTTCTTCTCACCATCCATAACAAGCGGATTGGACGGCACTGTCATTTTCGTCCCATCCGGGGCCGTTATTTCGATAAACATGTGCCTGGCCTGAACCTGTTCATGCCTTGCTACCTCTTTAAAATCATTTATCCGGCCATATATACATTTTTGGGTCTGCAGCCGCCTCATCAATTCCCCGCTGGTATATTCTGCAAACGCAGTCGATACCTCTTTTTCAAGCATATGGTGATTTTTCAGGCGTGCTCCCACATTCCGATAATCCGGATTTTCCAGCCATTCCGGATGTCCCATAACATCTGCGAAATTTTCCCACTGTGCCCCTGTAGCAACCGATATCATGATTTTTTTTCCATCCCTGCACGTAAAATCCCCAACAGGGGCGGAAAGCGCGTAATGATTCCCAAGCCGCTCCGGAATATACTCCGATTTCAGATATACACTGAACTGGTTTTCCAGGCCGTATAGAACCGAATCCATCATTGATACGTCAACCCGCCTTCCCCTGCCGGTGCGCTGTGCGTCGATGAGCGCCATAAGCGTCCCGATGCAGGCATTAGCCCCTGCGGCAAATGTGGCAAAATCACTCCCGCTGCGCACAGGGTCTCCATGTTCCGGGCCCGTGATTGACATGAAGCCTGATTCCGCCTGGATTGTGGCCTCATCATACAAACGTCCATTCCCATAAGGACCTGTCTGTCCATAACCGGTTACAGATGTATATACCATTCCTGGATTTCTGCTGCACAATGTGTCAACATCCAGATTCCACTGTGACATCCGGATATCTGGCACAGATGTCACAACCGCATCAACCCGGGTAAGCAGTTTCTCCAGCCATTTTCTGTCGTCCGGCTCATCCGGTCGGAAACGGACTCTCATTTTTCCTCTGTCACAGACACGATAGTCCTGACTGTTTTCTTCCTTCTCTTCCTTCGGGAACTCCAGGCGGATTACCTCCGCTCCATAATCAGAAAGCAGAAGAGCGGCTATCCCTTCTGCTTCTGTGGTTCCCATCTCCACGATTCTTATTCCATCCAATGGTTTCAGGGCCATAATCTGTCCTCTTTATTTTTCATTATCAATACCGCAAAGTTCTACCTTCGCCCACCGCTCATACAGTTTCTGCACCTGAATACAATCCGCGTCATCCCCTTCTTCCGCTTTGGGGATTGCCAGTATCTGCGCCGTAAGATTGCCGAACAGGGAGGGGATTCCCATATCCTTGCTTGCGGAATTAAACAAACCCACATCCTTGCTCATCAACCCTAAAGAAAAATTCCAGTTTTTTCCCGGAAACACAATATTGGGGAATTTCATGGTTGCCGCATGGTTGGTTCCTCCACTGGTGCCAATTACCTGTACCGCCAAATGCGGATCGATACCGGCTTTGGCGCATACCGCGACCGCCTCCGTTGTCGCGGCCGCGCAACAGGCCGAAAGAAAATTATTTGCACATTTAATCATATCGCCGGAACCGTTGGGCCCCATGTAGGTCACCTTATCCGGAGCCCCCATCACATCCAGCACCGGCTTTACCGCAAGGAATGTGTCCTCTTTGCCGCCGCACATGATTGTCAATGTCTGTGCCGCCGCGCCGGAGGTTCCTCCGCTCACCGGGGCATCTAACAGCTCTATCCCCTTTTTTTCAAGGATCGCGGCAAGCTTTTTCGTGCTGACCGCATCTGCCGAGGTCATATCAATGATTATGGTTCCCGGCTTACACACCTCCATAACACCATCCTTGCCCAGCACCACCTCTTCCACCTGCTGGGATTTTGGCAGTGAAAACACTAAAATGTCACTGTTTTCCAGAAGCTCTCTCTGGGAAGCAGCGGCAATACCTCCATTTCCCAGCATCCAGTCTATTGCCTCTGTCTTTGATTTTTCGTCCGGAACCAACCCTGAAAAACCGTGCCTCTGCGCACTCTTCCTTCTATATACTGGCAGATATACCGTATATCCACTTTTTACCAGTCCATGGCAGATTGGAAATCCAATAGCTCCCCAGCCCAAAAATCCAAACTTTTTATCTTTTAAATCACTCATCACTGTTCCTCCTGTCCTTCCTCCATCCCCAGCAATTTCGCCGGGTTCTTTTTACTCATTGCTTCCACCTCTGCCGGCGTGCACCCAAACTGAATCATCATTGCTATAAAGTGGCGCATGCCATCGGCGGGCGTCATGTCCCATACCTGTGCCAGATCTGTTCCCATGATACACCTGTCAGCGCCAACCAGTTTCACGCAATCAACATAATCGCTAGGATCCATGCTCCCCAGACGAGGCATCAAGGTTCCGTATACATGTTCAATATACACGCCCTTAGCCGCCAGTTCCTGAATCTGATCCAGGGTAAAGCGGCTCAGCTCTGCCAGCGGATGGGTGGCAACCATCTTCGTGATCCCCTTCTGTATTGCCGCGTCAAACATCTTTGTACTTTCTTCATAGGACATATGGCCGGAGCATACAACCATGTCATACTGCTTCACCAGCTCCAATATATCAAGTACCTCGTCCTTTAATATCCCATCCTTCTTAAGGATGCTGATACCTCCCTCTTTCCCCAGATAGGACCGGCACCATTTTGAATCCATAGCCGGAAACCACACAACCTTACATCCGATTTTGGCCATGGCTTCAATCGTCTCTGACGCGTGGGACAGGCCGCCGGTTGTGGTGTAGCCAATCACAACACTGCCGAATACGCGAAGGCTGGATGTCAGGTTCTTTTCGATTAAATATGCATCGGACACTGTATTATAGGAAAAACTTTTTAGTACAATTCCTCCCATTTTGGAGCGCTCCGCCATTTGCGCCGCCTGTATGCTGTCGACCGGCCTTTCTGCAAGCGGATCCGGTCCCGGATGTATATGCATATCAATACTGCCTTTCCAGATATCATCAATTACATTTACATCAATCCTTCCAAGTGGTTTATTGCGCACTGCCATTATCTCTTCCTCCTTTTAAACTCCGGCTTCCCTCTTACAAAGCCTATACTTTTATAACATGCAACTTTCATGCCAACTTTTTTGTGCCATTTTCCCCCATTTTCCTTAAAACCCAAAGTCAACGTGTCATTTTTCTTTTAAATGGCACACATGTGTGTTATACTTAATGATATTATAACGTAAATGACACATTTTTGTACAGGAGTGACCCCTATGCCAAACGAAAATTTCGACTATGTTCCTTATGAGACACTTAGTATTGAGCGGAAGAAGCTCTCCCGCCTGTATACCTTTATCTGGCGTTACATCGGCAAGACCATATCCATAAGCCACGGAAGCCGTTACGCCATGGGATTATTCTCCCGCGACGGACTTCTCCTGGACCTCTTTGCACATGAGAATTATACCCTGGAACGCTTCATGAATGATGGGATCCGGGCAGGAAGCAACTGGGTGAACATCGGTTATAATGCTGTCCGGCAGGGAATCATTGGACGTGAAAGCCTGTGTACCATCGGTGAGGAAAATGAATTTCCCCTATTAAAAAAGTATGCCGTTTACTATGCCCCTATCAGCATCCTAAGTCCTTATGAACCTTATGACCAGATGGAGGAATGCGGTCTTGGGATTATTGCTTCTCTGGACAATGCATGGGACGATTATCTGACCATGATCCGAGGAACAGCCCATGATATGATGATAACACTGCAGTTTAACAACATTGCAACCATGTATTACGAGCGCAGCGGCAAGGGCATTCTTTCCATTGATAACATGATGAGCACCTCCGGGCGCAATCTTGCCACCTACTATAATGATGAACTTTTTAAAGTCCTTGAGACTCCGCCCATCAATATATACTATGAACCGGCGGAAAATCTCATCGATCCCCTGCCGGCCAACAAAGAACTCTGGGACATCGTACAGAACCACCGCACCATTGCAAACCAGCCTTTGGAGGTGACCTGCAATGGAAAGACCGTGGAAGTCATCGCTTCGACTGATGCCTTCAACCAGCCTATGATTAATGCCCATGGCGTTGTCTTTTACTTTACAACTCCCCAGAAAATGACTGCCGAGCTTTCCAGACAGGTGGCAAATGGTGCAATCAAGACCTTCCATGATATCATTGGAGAAAATGCCGATTTGAAAAAACTGATTCAGAAAGCTCAGCGCATGGCGCAAACCAACAGTAATATCATGATTCTCGGTGAAAGCGGAACCGGCAAAGATGTATTTGCCCAGGCTATTCATAACGCAAGCGCACGGCGCGGGAAACCGTTCATTGCCCTAAACTGCGGCGCTCTTCCCCGTGACCTGGTAGAAAGTGAACTGTTTGGCTATGAGACCGGAGCGTTTACCGGCGCCCGCAAGAACGGCAATATCGGAAAATTTGAGCTTGCCAACGGAGGCACCATTTTTCTGGATGAAATCGGGGAAATGCCATTGGAACTGCAGGCAAAACTGCTTCGGGTAACCGAAACCAAGCAGCTGATGCGCCTGGGCAGCTCTAAGAATATACGTGTGGACGTCCGTATCATTGCCGCAACAAATGCCAATATTGACGACATGATTGCACAAAAGCTTTTCCGTGCAGACTTATATTACCGTCTCAGTACCATGAAGCTGTATCTCATGCCGCTGCGGGAGCGGCGCGATGACATAGTTCCTCTTGCCGAACATTTTATCCGGAGCATCTCCAGACGGATTGATAAACCAAACATCATGCGTTTTTCAGAAAACGCAAAGGAACTTCTTCAGCAAATGGACTGGTTTGGCAACGTCCGCGAGCTGCAGAACCTGATAGAGTGCATTGTGCAGTTATATCCCGGAGACATCATTCTCCCGGAATATATCCTGGACAATGTATCAGAGCGGTACTATCCCAAGAACGCGTTAAAGAATATCAGCTCCGTCTCCGCGCTCCGGGAAGCATTTCCGAAGGAGGATACCGCTGCTGCCGTCCCTTGGAGTACCGGCGCACCCTCTGTCCCGTTGCCTGAGGCGGCTTTCAATATTCCTTCGGGTACCGAAGCGCCGCTGGATCCGTCCAATCCGCGGCATCCCAAAAGCGGGAAACGCAAAGTAATTACAAAAGAGGACATATATGAGGCGCTGGCTGCCTGCAGCAACAACCGTACCGCAGCCAGCCAGTACCTGGAAATATCCCGGCGGACCTTCTACCGAAAATTGGAAGAATTCGGAATTGAAACTGATTAACCACGTTTATTTACTTCCTGTATGGCGGCCAGCATTTTCATTATCTTTGAATCCCGGTCCCTTCTGGCCGCCTTTTCATCATCGTAACGGTAAAATCCCTCGCCGGATTTTACGCCCAGTTTTCCTTCCTGTACCATTTTGTGCAGCAATTTTGGACACTCGGTGTCGGAACAGAGAACCGGAGGCAAAAGCGTGGCTAAACGTTCATAAATGTCAATACCTGCAAAATCACTCAGCCCAAACGGTCCCTCAAACGTATAACGCGGGCCGAAGGTAGATGTGACAGCTTTATCAATGTCTTCCGGTGTCGCCACCCCTGACTCCACAAGGTGGGCCGCCTCGCGGAACACGGACAGCGTGATTCTGTTCAGAATAAATCCGGGAATACATTTATTCAGCACAGCAACCTGTTTGCCCGTATCCTCCAAAAAGTGTTTTGTTGCCCCCGCCACCTCATCTGAAGTCTCAGGTCCCCGTACAAGCTCTACCAGCGGCATCACATGGGCAGGATTAAAAAAATGGGTGATGACCAGGCGTTCCGGATGGGATACCTCCAAAAAGCTAAAAATATCCATGGTTGATGTATCACTGGACAGAATTACATCCTTGTCACAGTATTCATCTAATTGGGTAAAAATGTTTTTTTTGACCTCCTCTGACTCAGCCAGGTTTTCAATTACAATATCAGCCTGTTCCACAGAACCCTTCAGGTCACTGCTTCCCGCAATCCGGTTCATGATGTCCGGAATATCCCCTGCTTTCATCTGCCCCAGCGATACCAGAGTCTGAAGGTTATTTTCCATCTGAACCAACGCATTCGCTAAATTTGACGGGGTCCGGTTATACAGGAATACCTGATGGCTGTTCATAGCCATAAACTGTGCTATGCACTGTCCCATGCTTCCCGCTCCAAGTACTGCTACCTTCCACTGCGATACATCCTGATTTCTCATAAAAAATTCCTCTCCTTTTTATTTTTCCTTGAGAGAAACTGCCCTCCCAAGTCATAAACCATGTCACAATACAGAACGCAAGTTTCATGCCAAAACAATTTGGCACAATATTTCTGACACATATTCTGGCACATATTCTGGCACATTATATAAACCTATATTACCTTTACGCATCTCCATTTCCCGCTCTTATACCGTATGGAAAACGCTATGGTTCTGGCAAACCAGTCCATTCCCATTGCGGCCCATACTCCTGCTACTCCCATCCTAAATATGATTCCAAACAATACTGCCGTCCCAAGCCGGAAGACCACCATAGAGCCGATTCCTATGTACATAGTAATTTTCACATCACCCGCAGCCCTTAGGCTGTTGGCAAGTACAAATGATGTCGGATGAAGCAGGAATGCCAGCACGTTATGAAGAGTAATCAGCAAAACACTGATTCTGCAGGTTTCTTCCGACAACTCATAAAAGCCAAGAATAAATGGAAGAATGACTATTACAATGCCGCCCATACCACCAATTAACACATAGGTGATTTTCATAAACTTTTTTGTATAATAAGTAGCCTGGTCATATTCTCCTGCTCCAATACACTGTCCCACCACCGGTATAATTGCCAGATTCATGGCATTTGTTGCGATTGAGGCAATCTGATCTATACTTCCGGCCACTCCATTGGCCGCAATCTGGGTGGTTCCAAACAGTGCAACGATACTGGTCACAAGTACTCTTCCCAATGCGAACAGACCGTTTTCCACCCCGTTGGGAACCGCTATTTTCAGAACCCGCACCGCTATTCCCTGATTCCAGGAAACCAGATTCTTCCAGGTGATGCAAATTTCATACTTTGACTGCATAGACAAAATCAGCATAATAATTGCCGCCACCACCCTTGACAGAAGCGTTGGGACAGCCACACCTGCTACTCCTGCATGAAAAATAAATATCCCAACTGCATTTCCAGCCACATTTATAACATTCATCAAAAATGATACATACATGATTATTTTTGTTCTGTTCATAGAACGGAACAATGCTGATGATGAATTATAGATTCCTAAAAAGGGAAAGGAACATGATGTAATGAGCAGATAATCCTGCGCCGCCCTCATAACCTCTGCTTCTACGCCTCCAAACAGTGCCCCTAATATCTCCCTACAAAATAAAAGACACAATGCCGTAATTCCCACAGATATTAAAAATGCGATTGAAAAAAGCTGGGAGGCCGTCCGGTTGGCATTCTCTCGCTCTTCTCTTCCAAGATATTGGGATACTACCACGGCACCACCCGTGGCCACCGCTGACAGTACTGTGATAATCAGGTAATTCACCATATCCACAAGGGCCACTCCGGATATACCTGCTTCTCCTGCATAGGAAATCATGACTGTGTCAGCAATTCCCACCAGCATAAGTAAAATCTGCTCCACAATTAGAGGCGCAATCAGTTTTTGTAAATCTTTATTTGAAAACATAGTCTCCCCTTGTCCGTTTCATCTAAAGCAAATGCTTCCTGCTCAATAATCAAGCAAGAATGATGCCACTTTTGGCAAAAAAAGACCGCTGTCCCAAGCTCCCTCTCTTGACACAACAGTCTTCCTTCTGATTCCTGTTAATCCAAAATCGCTCCATTTGTGGTAATCACCTGGTGATACCAGTAAAAACTGTCCTTTTTGATTCTTCCCATATCTTTTAAGTCCGCCTCATCCCGGTTGACATAGACAAACCCATACCTCTTTCCGTATCCCTGATGTGTGCTGACTAAATCCATGAAGGACCACGGACAGTATCCGATTAAATCCACCCCGTCTGTAATGGCAAGCTGCGCCTGTTTAAAATGGCGTTCCAGATACACAATCCTGTATGGATCATGTACTGTTCCATCTTCATTTAATATGTCCGCCGCGCCAAGTCCGTTCTCCGTAATAAGAAGTGGAAGCTGGTACCGGTCATAGATACGCCTGAGTGTGACACGCAGCCCCACAGAATCCACCATCCAGCCGTATTCGGTCTTTTCTAAGTAAGGGTTATCTCCGGCGCGGTAAACCCCCTCTTCCCCAATCATGACCTGCTGGTCCCCATTTCTGGGCTGGCAGTCCATTCCATCGTTTTTACTGGCGCTGACAGTAGCGGTAGCATAATAGTTGACGCCAAGAAAATCCGGTTTTGCTTTTTTGAGGATTTCCATATCCCCATCCTCCATCACAGGAGTGAATCCCTTTTCTGCCAGGTAAGACCATGCCAGAGAATTATATCTCCCATATACAGCCATATCCAGATACATCCAGCAGCGGATGCTCTCCCAGTTATCTGCCGCAATCACATCCGCAGGATTGCACTTTTCCGGATAGACTGCGGTAATGTTCGGAGCCGGACCGATTTTACCGCCTTCACACATCTTATGGCACAGCAGGGTTGCCTTCGCCCCCGCCAGGAACATATGGTGGCACTGCTGATACAGTTCTTTTTTGGAAGGAATTCTTCCGGGATTCATGGCATTGGGATGGTTAATCATCACATTCTGCTCATTAATGGTCAGCCAATATTTTACCCGGTCTCCAAAGTTCTCAAATAAAATCTTTGCGTACCGCTCAAACGCATCAATTGTTTTTCGGTTTCCCCATCCGCCCTTTTTATGCAGTTTTAGCGGCAGATCAAAATGATACATGGTTACGATCGGAACAATATCATATGAAACCAGCTCGTTAATCAGGTCATTGTAGAACTTAATTCCTTCCGCATTCACGTCACCATCCCCGTCCGGAATAATCCTGGTCCATGCAATGGAAAAGCGGTATGCCTTCATTCCCAGATCAGCCATCAGCTTCACATCTTCCCTCATGTGATGGTAATGGTCGCTTGCAGCCTTAAAATCCGTAATTCCCTCCGGTGTTTCATAGATATCCTGGACGGACATGCCCTTTCCGTCCTCATTATATGCGCCTTCTATCTGGTATGCCGAGGTGGAAGCCCCCCAGAGGAAATGCTCAGGAAACCCTTTAAGTGTTTTATAATACATAATCCTCCTTCACAGACCACACATGTTCTTTGCCGCTTGCCTCCCGGGTATTCTGCGCCATGACCCCCACCAGTCTGTGAGGAACATAGGCCTCCTCCAAATATGCTGTCTCCCCGGATGTAAGATTGAAATCCACTGCCTTCACCGCGTCTTCCATGTGATGGATTTTCGTCATTCCGACCACAGGTGCTGTCACCTTTTCCAAAAGCCAGGCCAGGGCAACCTCTGTCATGGAAACACCGTATTTATCAGCCAATTCCACAACACGCCCTATGACAACCTGATCCTGCCGAGCGGTACCATCGTACTTAAGCCTTGCATAGCTGTCTTCTTCCAGACGCTTTGAAATCTCGCCCGGCCTCTTTGACAGCCGGCCTCCCGCCAGCGCACTGTACGGTGTAAGCGCTATGTTCTCCTCACGGCAGTAAGGTATCATTTCCCGCTCCTCCTCACGGAACATGAGGTTATAATGCCCCTGGACGGATATAAATTTTGCAAATCCTTCCTTTTCCGCCAATGCGTTGGCTTTGGCAAGCTGCCATGCGTAGCAGTTGGAGATTCCGATATACCGCGCCTTACCGGCTTTCACCATGCGGTCTAATCCGTCCATAATTTCATAGAGCGGGGTCTGGTAATCCCACATATGGTATATATACAAATCCACATAGTCCATACCGAGATTTTTAAGGCTGCGGTTCAACATCCGCTCAATATGCTCCTGCCCGCTGATTCCCTTCTCCGCCTCCTCTTTTGTCCGGGGTGTGAATTTGGTGGCCACCACCACCTCTTCACGCCCCGCAAAATCCCTGAGCGCACGCCCTACATACTGTTCGCTGGTTCCCCCCTGGTATCCGACTGCCGTGTCGTAGAAATTCACCCCCTGCTCCAGGCCGTGCTTTATGATTTCACGGGAACGTCCCTCATCCAGGGTCCAGCTGTGCTGCCCTTTCCCCGGATCTCCGAATCCCATACATCCCATGCAGATGCGTGAAACCGTCAAATCAGAGCATCCAAGTTTTGTGTATTTCATATACGTCTCCTCTCCTGCAGGCATCCCGGCTTTTTTCTCCCAAATCACAACATCAGAAACTTTGGACTATATTCCGCCTGATTGGACTTGGCTGTGAAGATTACTTTCCCAATTTTCCAACCGTCCTTATCCCTGTGGAACTCCACATCAATTATTTCATCATAAAACTGCATATAAATAGTATTGGCTCCATAATGCTTTGTTCCCGGACGTCCCGGGCTTAAATGCCAGCATGTGATTTTCTTATGGAACGGGTCAATATCCGACTCATCCACAATATGTATGCTGTACAGATTCTGTTCATAAAAATCCTTTTCAAATCGCAGATATCGGTCAACATCGAAAACACCATCTTTTTTATATATACTGCTGTCAATTCCGGATTTGATGATTTCAACATCTCTACTGCAAAGCTTCTGAAACAACGCCCTATCCATATGATCAACGGACCAAAAAAACCGATTTACCAAATCCCTTAAACCGCGTGTCTCTCCACCCAGCCTTAAAGCATCCGCAGAAATCAAATGCGTATTCTTTGTCTCTTCATAAAATTTCCAAATCCCGTTCATTGCCCAGGTATTCCCATATTCATAGCCCAGTTCAAATTTAATATTCGTAATCCTGTTATTACAAATATCAAAATACAATTTTCCTCCATAAATAAGCGGAAACAACTGTCTGCCCTGATAAACCCCGGTCATATGGTGCATATAACACCACACTATGTCATGTCCGTCCGCTTCCCTATGTATCAAATTGGTAATGACCATATTGCTGATATTATGTTCCTTTGGCAGTTGCAGGGCTGATTTAATTTCTTCTATTCCCCTATGGGTTCCAGCCAATGTAGATTCCAGTACAATATCGTCATTGACCAGCTCCTTGCAATTATCCCAATTTCCCAATTCGTAACAGATTAAAAAATCCGACATTACGTTCCTGTAGTTCTTCACAAGCATCCTCCAAAGTATTCATGAAATTCCAGACAATCATCCTCGGCTTGGGTAAATATAGTGGGGATTGGGTTCACATTATATTTAAACATGTTCCACTGGTTTGTATATCTATCAAATTTAGCATATACTGTATGAATTGCCGTTGTGCAGATACAATGCACGTTATCCCGATTCATAACACGGTTTTTCAGCCGGTGGTCCTCTCCTCTTGGCATATAAGCAACCGCCATATCCTCTTTGAACAGGATTCTGCCCATGCGGCAGGAATGCATCATTTTGGCCTCCTTGTGAAATTTTGACCTTAGGAAATCACTTACCTGGCGGTAACCAACGAGATCAGCCGTATCCGGCTTATCTGACCAGAGTACCCCTTCCTCAAATCTGGCGGCAATATAAAAGTTATCCGTTGTAAACTCAGTCATGAACTTATAGTCATTATGGTCAAACGCATAAGCGTATTTATACAATAATTCAAATATCTTTTCTTCATTGCCCTGTGGTTCATCGTCAACAGGAATCACCTTCCACGGATTATCAATGTCCGGATTAATCATTGGTTCATGTCCGCAGTAGGCACTCTCATCCATTAATGTCCATCTGTCTTTCACAAATATAGTATTGCCCTTTGCGTAACACAGATCAAATCGGATTTCCGAAAATTTCCATATCCCATCCTCTTTCACCAAACGGTTCGCATATTCTCCCCCAAACAGAAAGGGGAACACATTCACGCCATCATCCTTTGCCTCTATGCATTGGATATATGCTGTCTGAACAGCATTTTCCCCTCTGCTTCTGGCCACAAAGTTCAGTATCTGCGCTTTCCTGATATCCATTGGGATTCCAGGCCACATAAGTGCCCTGCAGATATTCTCAATTCCTTTGTGGTATCCTGCCGTACTAAAGTGGATTTCACAGCCCTCTGTAAGTACCTGACGCACATTCGTAAAATCCCTGTCCCGGATCATTTGGATAAGCAATACAAACTGCTGGTGTATCTGTCTTCTGTTTTCTCCCGTATAAAATCCTTCCATAAGCCGCGGCTATTCCTCATCTTTCGCTGATTCTTTTTAATTTGACCGGCTCCCCCGGAGCAACAATCCGAACTCTGCCGGGATTAATGACATTCTCTAATAAATCCATGGGATTTGCATTACATGCTGTAATATCAGGCCGGTTCACCGATCCCCAATGAATCAGCACCAGTTCCGAATTCGGGTACGCCGCTGCCAGTTTGTACGCGCCGTCCAATGTGATATGCCATTCGTTATCTGAAAAGTCAAACAATATCATGTCAGGCTCAGGCAGGCGAAGCTGTTCATCCATCAACTTTGAGTCACCGACATCCCAGAAGGTGCCGTCGGGCGTGTCTATGTAAAAACCACAGTAATCCTCCGGCACATAAAGCCGTTTATTCTTATATCTCTTATCCTGATTTTGCCAGCAATGATCCGCCGGAGTCACCAAAATATGCATTGGACCAATTGTAAACCGTCCGCCGATGTCATGTCCAATTCCGTTTATCCCGTCACCCTGCATCTCAGACGCGACATACTGAGTCGTATGGAATTCCTTACATCTATCATGTACTGCCAGACAAGTTGGTAGACTATAGTGATCCCGGTCTATATGCGTGACCAATATACCATCTAAATATGGGATTTGTTCAACCGTTATTGGAAAATCAATCAACATCGGCATTTTTGCATCTTTTAACATAGGGTCAATCATTATACATGTGCCATGACAGTTCACCATGGCCGCCCCAACCCCCATCCACCGGATAACAGTATCATTACTTGCAGAAAATGCTTCTTTCCCAAAAAACTGGGTATTGGGTGCTCTTCTAATACCGGGCTCCATTTTTCCTCTCCTTTTCCAATGTCTATTCTGATATCATCTGTTCTGCCTGTTTTTCTTTTTCAACCAACTGGTTATCATAGCCTTTAACAAATGGGTAATAAATAAGTATGCCCACAGCCATTGCTGCCAGCTGCATGATAATTGCGCGCAGTGGTGTTGAACTTGATAATGCAACATTCAATATAGGCGGCGTTGTCCAGGGAAGCACAACACCTGTAAATTGCCCTACCATTCCCGATACGATGCCTGCATAATATATGGTATATGTAGTAATGGTGCTTAATATCATGGGAATCAGCATCATCGGATTTAACATCATGGGAAAACCAAACAGAATCGGTTCACCAATACAGAACACCGCGGGAACTATGCCTAATCCGGCCACACTTTTCAACTGTTTGGATTTACAAAAAATCAATGCTATTAAACAAGGCAAAAGCAGGTTGGCACCGCCGCCAAATTTGGCACTTTGCATAAATGAATACTCAATTACATTTGGCAGTGTCTCCCCTAAATTCCATGCTTCCAGATTGGCGGCGCTTGCTGTTAATGCCAGCGGCTGAATAAACGCTGAAATAGTTGAAGCATGTAGGCCTGGCCACATTACCAGAGCTCCCAGGCAGCTGATAAATACAAAACCGCCAAATGATAATCCAATTCCCTGAAGCGGAATCTGAATCGTTGAGTAAAAAAAGGTTTGGAAGCTGGAATATCCCAGCAAAGTAAAGAAGTAATTGATAACGCTTGCCGCAATACATATGATGCAGGCAGGAAGCAGAATCGTAAACCCTTCTTCCACAAATTTAGGGACAGAATTAGGCATTCGAATCCTGACATTCCTGTCAATCAGCGCCTGGACACTCTTTGGCACTAAGATACCTACAAATAGGGCCAATATCATTCCTCTCATGCCCAAAGCGCTTGAGGCAATATTTCCATCTGTAACTTCAGATAAAATCAGAAAGACAGCAACGGTCAAGGCAGTACATGAAATATACTCCTTGACTTCTATTTTTTTACAATACAGCTGTGCAAGCGCAATCAACATCAGTAATGTAAAGCCTCCTGAAGTAAAGGATGTGATTTTCTGACATACAGGTATTAATCCCGGAATGGATTTCACAATCCCCTGCCAGGGCCCCACATCCAAACTGGAAATCAATGTTGCAAACGAACCAACAATCAAAATAGGCAGTGTTGCCTGTAAAGATTCAGAGATTGCCTGCATAAACGTAACATTTTGAAGCTTTGCCCCAAACGGAGTCAGAATCCGTTCTATTCTATTTGCAAATTTTTCCACGTAACCCTCTCCTTAACCTTTATTGTATTCCTCAATTCTGGCCTTCGCATCCGAATAAATCTTATCACCATTAAGCATGCCATAAGCCTGCGTATCAATAACTGTAAACGGTACCCCCTTATCCGCATACTCTTTTTCAAGCGCGGCCTTCTGAAACCGGATCTGTGGTCCGAGAAGAATAACATCCGCACCATCAATGACATCCCTTATACGCGAAAAGCTGTAGGCATTGACAATGGCCTCCTCGCCCCTTTTGGCAGCAGCCGTTTTTATCCGCTCCGCCAACATCCCTGTGCTTGCACCAAACTGGCATAGTAATACGATATTCAGCATCCTTTTATCTCCTTTTCTTTAAAATTGAAATCATCTGCCTTGCCAAATCCTTGGTAACCTCAGCGTTGGACAGATGAGTTGCCGCGTGTACAATCAAAAAATTCATAGGTACAGGATCGTCTCCGGCAGCTCTTTTCAGAATTTCCATATGTGCCTCATGGGCAAGCAGATATGCTTTTTCACTCTCCTGCATCAGCCGCTCCGCTGCTTCAAAATCATCATCCCCGGCAGCTTCAATTGCCGCTAAAGAAGCGCTTCTGCTTTCTCCTGCATTGGCAACAATCGTACAAACTATTATATCCCAATCCATATTCTGTCACCTCCTTTCCGCTGTTTCTATACTCACCATTATATCAGGCGGCCTTATTACTTCTACATTTACAATTGCACGCCCCGGTGCATTTTTCAGAATAATACTTTTTATTATTTTTCCGCCTCCATCTCTTTCAAAACTGTATTCCTGTCATACGCTTTCACAAACGGAAGCCAAATAATAATATCAATCAAAATGATAACAACATTAAGGACAGCCGCCCGCACCGGTGTGGAATTTGCTAACAGCGGATACAGAACCGGAGGGGTTGTCCATGGCAGTACAACTCCTGTGGAGCGCCCAATCAATCCTGTCACTATGGCTGTGTAAGTGAGCACCTGATTCACGATAATACTGAGAATCATTGGCAAATAAAGAAGCGGATTCAACATAACCGGAGCGCCAAAGAGCACGGGCTCGCCAATACCGAAGACGGCAGGTATGACTGCAAGACGGCCTACGCTTTTTAACTGCTTACTTCTGCACACAAATGCCATGAGAACAGCCGGAATCAAAAGGCATCCTGCCATTCCCGGAAGGGTCAGATTGAAAAATTCCTGGGTGATAATATTAGGGATTTCCTGATCCGCGGTGTAAGCCGCCAAATTTTCAGCGCTGGCAGCAATAAGCAGAGGGGTGACAAGATTGCCAATGGTCCCCGCGTGCAGTCCGCACCACATGATTGTAGCTGCCAGAATACAAATAATAATATGTCCTCCCAGTGATAACCCGATATTTGAGACTGGCGTTTGAATCACACTATATATAATACTGTGCAGACATCCCAAAGAACTATGTTCCAAAATCGTATCCAAAACACCGGAAAAAGCCAAAAGGATAAGACCTGGTATTAAAATCTTAAAGCTGTCCTCCACAAATTTCGGAACAACATTTGGCATACGGATACATATTTTCTTTCTAATCATAAGCTGCATCAGCCTGGGTACCATGGCGCCAATCATTAACGCGCTGAATAATCCGCTTGTCCCCAGCCACTCCACCGGAACACCATTCCAATCACAAGGCGTTACCATCATGAAAACAGCGGCTGCAATGGGGATACATGCAACACTTTCCTTCATATTCAATTTCGATGCGTAAATATATGTCAGGATAATTACAACATAGAGTGAAAATAATCCAAGGGTTATCAGCTGCAGCTTCCCGCAGATGTCGACCAGGTACGGAACTCCTGTTACAATACTCTGCCAGGGTCCAACATCAAGATATGCAACCAAACAGCCAAATGATCCAATTAAAATAATGGGCATGACCGCCTGCATGGTCTCACTTATCGCTGCAATAAACTGGACTGACATCAGCTTTGCTGAAACAGGTGTCATAACATCTGATATTTTATCTGTAACTTTTTCCAAAACCCTACCCATTTTTCTCCTCCGTTTTCGCTTTTGCTATCTGTTTTTAATTTTATTATATCCGGCGCCTTTATGATTTCTATATTCACAGTTGCACTCCCCGGTGCATTTTCTGATAATGTACTTATTGGCCCACATTTGCTATAATCCTAATATGGAGAATGATGGGGAATGTCTTAATCATTACATCAACATTTAAAAGTATTATAATTATGATGAGGACGAGGTATGAAGGTATGGACAAACGATTAGAGTTACTGGAATACTTATTTGCGCAAAAAAGAAATGTATCCAACCGCGAGCTGCAAACTGCTCTCGGAATCTCGAAAAGAACAGTTATTAACTATGTCAAAGATTTGAATTCCCTTGCCCCTAATATAATACATTCTTCCAATCAGGGTTACTTCTGTCCAAACCCATCTGCTGTCCAGGGAACCATTGCTAAGCTTCAATCGACACAATTATTTGATACTTATTCAAAACGAAGGGACTATCTGTTCAAAGAACTATTACTGAAAGCCACCCATCCGTCATTTGAAGAGCTGGCAGAACAAATGTACATTTCCACTGTCACTCTTAACAACGAACTGGTGCGTCTTAGAAATGAATTAAAAGAACACAGCCTTTATTTAAAAACGAAAAACAACCGGCTGTTTATAATTGGACAAGACCGGGATAAACGAAAATTCACCATGCTGCTTTTAAATCAGGAGCTTCGGCAATCACATTTCAAACTTGAAAATATGCAGAAGTTTTTTCAGAATGTAACAATTAATGATATATCAGACATGGTCCGGCAGACATTGAGAAATCATTCCTATTTTCTGGATGATTTTTCCTTTTTAAATTATGTCCTGCATCTTGCCATCTGCGTAGAGACAACTCTATCCCGCCGGGAGGTTCCTGATACGATAAACAGCGTGATGGATAACTATTCATTTACGCCGCATATATTAGAAATAGTAAAAGATATCCATAAAAATCTAACGGATATCTATCATACAGATATTTCTTTTACACAAGTACTGGATGCTTCTGTTCTCATGACGACCAGAATCCGTTCTGTTAACTTAAGCAGTCTAAACTTTGAACAAATACATACCATCCTTCCGGCTCAGGTATGCGGGATACTGTTCAAAATAATAACAGCTGTTCACAGTATTTACGGCATTGATCTTAAAGCGGATAACTTTATGGTGCGATTTGCCTTTCACCTGAAAAATCTTATGGACAGGGCTGCAAATTCCCTTGTTGTACCGGAAAACTACTTTATTACAATAAAGGATGACTACCCTTTCCTGTATGTGATTGCGGAATATATTGCTTCCATCATAGGCCAGGAAATACATGCTGCATTGCCAGAAAATGAAATTTCATATATAGCTCTTCATTTGGGCGTTTTGATGGAAGAAAAAAATAATGCCGCAACAAAAATCAACTGTGTCATGGTATTATATGATTACTATAACATGGGAGTCACCATTTTTGAACATATCAAACAAATGGCTGCTCCCATCAATCTTTACGGTATTGTTACTTCCTATGAGCAGATTCAGAATTTATCTTCGGTTGACCTAATTATTACCACACTGCCCGAAGAGTCTGATTTAGGCATTCCTACAATCAAGATACACTTGCTTCCCACAAGGCAGGACTATGAGTCCATTCTTTTAAAAGCCACTGAACTGACCCAGAATATCCACCACAGGGAACTGGCCCGTCAGATTCAACAGCTTTTTAAAAAAGAGCTATTCTTTCCGCACACAAACTTTTTATCGCGGGAAGAAGTGATACAGTTCCTGTGTGAGAAGATGGAAGCATCGAATTATGTTGATAAAGCTTTCCATCAGGAAATTCTCTATCATGAACAGGTGGCCCCCAGCGCTTACCGGAATGTTGCGCTTCCGCATCCATTAACCGCAGATGAATCGCTTACGCGTGTATCCTCCATTGCTGTTGCCATTAATGACCATCCCATCCCCTGGGATACAAATCAGGTGGATTTTATATTCCTGTTATCCTTACGCGGTGAAGACCGGCAGCTTTTTAAAGATGTGTTTACAATTATTTCTTCTTTTCTTCAATCTGACTCCAATTGCCGGCTTTTAAAAAGCTGTGACAGCTTTGATACATTTGTTAATCTAATTATCTCAGCGTGATTATCAATTTATTATAATATGGATCACCAAACAATAAAAAGGGAAATGATTCCATCTCCACATAATAGGCAGTCTGCAGGCACAGGCTCATGTCTTTAGAATATATGGCTACCACCCTTATGTCTAAAGCCTTTTCTTTTCCTTTATTCTTACTTCTACGTCTCTCACATGAGAAAACAAAATAAAATCCCCCGGAAGAGTCATCTTCCGGGGCTTGGCATCTATTTCTCACGCCCTGAAAAACACCCATTTTCAGGCCGCAAATCCACTCAATTTTTCCTCAAAAACCACTACATCTTGTGGTTTTATCTTTCATTTTTCTCCAAAACCACAATTTGGCATCTAAACTACCGTAGCTTAATGTGTTGCTGCGGTGGAATAGATGCCAATAATATAAATTTTCCGGCTTTTTCTCATGGTCCATCATTGGATGAAAACCCAGAAGCTTTCTGCATTTTATAATACTTACTCCCCATACAGTTTCTTATATGTCTCCACATACAATTTAAAATTTTGCTCATACATTTGGTGATTCTCCCAATTAGGCTGTATACATTCCGCCTCCCTGGTCATCTTGCCAGCCGCCTCCTCAAGGTTCCCATAAATCCCCGCTGCTACCGCTCCGCAAATAGCTGCACCAAGGACCGCTGATTCCTTTTCCTCCATAGTGACTAATGGAATCCCTGTCACATCAGCATGAATCTGTGTCCAAAGGCGGCTTTTAGCCCCTCCTCCGCAGATTCGTATTTCCTCGATCTCCACTTCATTCTCCCGAAACAGATCTGTAATTAAACGGGTCCCAAAGGCAGCTCCCTCCAACAGTGCACGATACATATGATACTTACCGTGGGCCAGAGTCACCCCTCTGAATATGCCTGTTGCGGCAGGATTTCTATAGGGAGAACGGTTTCCTTGAAAATTCTCCAAAGCCACTAGCCCCTGACATCCCGGCGGAATATCACCTCCCCGCAAATCCAGCATTTCATAGTTCATCGGCTCTGTCCCCGGCACATTCCCACAGAAATTATCCTTAAACCACTTTACCACGGAGCCCGTGGAACTCTGCCCGCCCTGGAGAAGCCATTTATGATCGTATACAGCCTCGGGATAGGGGCCCCATATACCGGGTATCTCTATGGGAGCCTGTGTAAGGACCAGATGAACGCTGGATGATCCCAGAGACATTGCCATTATACCTGTATCGAACACTCCCATTCCCAGCATGGCCACATGCGCGTCCACTCCCCCTTGTCCAACCGGTATTCCCTCTGCCAGTCCCAGCTGGGCCGCCGCATTGGCGCTTACACATCCACAGACTGCTCCCATAGGCTGAACCGTTACCGGCCATTTGTCCAGGATTTCTTCCAAACCAATCTCCTGAAAAAAACCTCTGTCCCATCCGCCATCAACAGAAGCATAGTTCCACGCAATGGTACTACTACATCTGGACGCAGTCCATCGTCCTGTAAGCATAAAATTCAGCCAATTTATGCTCTCCACAATATAAGATGACTTGTGATATACCTGGGGAATATTTTTCTTAACCCACAATGCTTTTGGCACTATCCACTCTACCGCATCCTCTCCTCCTGAATATGACAGAACCTTATGTCCTGATTTAGCAATGGACTTTACCTCTTCCTTTGCTCTCGTATCCATCCACACAATGGCATCCAACAGTGGAGCGCCCTGGCTATCACACAATATAGTAGTAGAGCAGGTTCCGTCCACACCGATTCCCGCAATCTCCCCACCCTTAATCCCCGTTTGTTCTAATACTCTGGTCACTGAAGTTTTTAATGCGTTCCACAAATCTTCAGGACTATGCTCAACTCTTCCATCAGTAAAATATTTTATATTGTGTTCGGTTTCTGCACTTCCCAGTTTTTTTCCATCGCAGTCAAAGATTGCCGCTCTGGTGCTCTGTGTACCCGCATCAATTCCCAATAAAAAATTCCGGTTCATTCCGCTACTCCTTTGTAATGTTCTTTTTCATACCGGTTCAAAACCTCCATACGCACACGGTGTCGCCCACCTTCAAAAGGAGTCCCAAACCATTTAATCACCATCTCCCGCACGTCGCTCCTATCCATAATTCTTCCCAGAGCCATAATATTAGCATCATTATGCTGTCTGGCAATTACGGCACAATAAGGATTATAGCACAGCGCACAGCGCACGCCCGCCACCTTATTGGCCACAATAGACATTCCGATACCGTCATTGCATATTAATATTCCATAATCATAGACATTTGAAGCCACCATTTGTGCCACATTCAAAGCATACTCGGCATAATTTACCGGCTGTTCTCCATTCTGTGGTCCCAAATCATCGTATCTAATGTCCATCTGGTCCAGCACCTCTTTGACAAACTCCTTCATTTCATATCCTGAATGGTCACTTGCTACCACTGTTTTCATTTTCGTTCATCCTTTCACTCAAATCGGCTGCAGACACACATCGTCTGCAGCCCTTTTCCTCCAACGGCCATTTGGTCCATTATAAATCCTCACCATACTTAAACTTATATACCTCTGCCACGTTGTCCTTTGTAACTAAGGTAGGCGGACAATATAAGAATCTTGGCACTTCTTTTCCGTTGAGATGATCCACAATCTGATGGGAGATTGTAAACGCCATCAGCATGAAATCCTGGGACACAGTGGCCTCAAAGCAACTCCCTGCCGCGATTCTCTGCATTGCCTCTCTGTCACCATCAATACCGATAACAAACATTTCATCCTGACGTCCAGCCGCCTCTATAGCATCCGCACATGCCATACCAGGAAGATCGTAGTTCGCGTGAACAAATCTGATCGAGCCAGGATCCGGATTTGCCTCCAGCACCGCGTCCATACGATCTCTCGTGGATGTTAGCACATCCGGGGATGTCCACGGTATCTCGCTGATTTCCTCAATTCCAGGATGTTCTTTCGTGATTAAATCCCACATAGTATGGCGAATCTCAATTCCTCTGTGTCCGGTAGCAAACACTTCCACTCCCTTAGCCTCTCCGCTGGTCTTATTCACTATGTAGTTAGCCGCAATTCTTCCAATCTCAAAATTATCGCTTGTAACCTCTCCTATCACGGTAGGCCCTGACAGCGCATTATCCAGTCCAAATACTGGGATATTTCTCTGCCCCGCCTTCTCAATACCAGATCCCAAGAGCTGACTGTTGGCAAACTGCCACATAATCGCATCCGGATTCTGTGCCACAAAGTTTTCAAATACCTGGGCATTCTCCGGCGCATAACTTCCCGGTCCTACATTATAGATTACATTACAGCCCATTTCTTCCAGATATTTAACCGTTCCCCAGAAACCAAACAGCGCAGTATCATTATACAAATCACCGGTTCCTACTGCTACGGTGAATCCTTCCCCCGGTTTTTTTCCATCCTTCATCTCCTTGGCACTCCAGCTGTCGTAGAACGCCAGTACCTCATCCGGGGCTCCCTTGGCACGATTGGCGATCAACATTTCTACATCCTCCGGTATCGTAAGCGTTCCCCCTCCTGTGGCTGAAGACTGGGCTGCAGCCGTGGTACTGGGCTGGGTTTCCTTTCCCTCAGATTCCGTCTTCTGCGACGCTGCCTCCGTCTTGGCCTGTGTCTTGGCAGTAGTGGTGGACGCATCCCCTCCTCCGGCACATGCTGTCATGGATACTACCATTGAAATCACTGTCAAAATCCCCAATACCTTTTTTTTCATATGTTCCTCCTTCTCTTCACTCAGACCTGTTCACATTGTTTTCTCTTTCTATCCCTTTAAAAGCCTTCCCTTAGAAGCAAACAGAGCACGGGCCAATATCAGCAAAATTCCTCTCATAATGCACTGGACATGAAACCCTTTCCCCATTAACTGAAGGCCATTAATGGTCATGATAATAAACAGAACACCTATAGTGGTTCCCACTACACTGTACTCCTGCTGCTCCTCTGCCACAAAAGCACTACCTAAATTTACCGCTATCAGGGCATCAAGGAACAAGTCTACTCCTGCTTTAGGATTTCCACTTCCGCTCCGGGCGGCAGCCATAATTCCCCCCACTGCTCCCAACATCGCACAAATAATAAATCCCATCCTTATGTACCTGTTCACAGGAATTCCCGACAATCCACAGGCCACATCATTACCGCCCACCATCTGTGCCGCCCTTCCGTTTCTTGTTTTAGTTACAAAGAACCAGACCATCGCCGCCACCAGCAGAAATATAATAGCTGCAATGGGAAATCCTATCACATATCCTCTCCCAAGGCGCGTAAAGGTAGTAAAGTTTTTGCCGCTTCCATAGACCATATTACCCGAATTAATCAACAAGGCAATTCCCGCAAACACACTCTGGGTTCCTATTGTCGGAATTACACCAGGAATTCTTAAGACCGTCCGTATAAAGCCATTAACAACACCACCAAGGGCTCCAATCAAAACTGTCAGCAGTACTGCCACTATAATAGGTTTATCCCCTGCAATCATCATCATTGACACCATGGAACCAATGCTTACCATGGAACCTACCGACATGTCAAACTCTCCCACCACCAGGGAAATGGTAAGTCCCAGAGCCGCCATCCCCAAAGCCACGGCTTGTTCCAGCATACCTGAAAAGTTATACCAACTAAGCCATAAATCCGGTATCAGAAATGAAAATATGAGAAATACAGCAATCACCAACGCCAGGGGTGAAAATCTGCTTAGGACATTTCTAGTTTTTCTATCCATCCTCTGCCTCCTCCTATTTCATATCTATTTTCAGGATTTTACCGCCTACAGCACTGATTGCTACCGCTAATATAATGCAGCCTCCTTTTATAACCATCTGGTCAAACTCATGCACATTAAACTGTGTGAACCCGTTTAAAAGAATGCCTGTAAATATAACACCTGCCCCGGTGCCTGCGATATGTGGAATCCCCCCTGTCATAACAGTAGAACCAAAGAGAGCTGAAAGAAACACATCGAACCACAGCCCCTCTGCCGCGTTGGGCATGGACGCTCCGGCCTTGGAGGTAAGCATAATTCCACCCAGGGCAGCCATAACTCCTGATAAAGTAAGGCCGATAATCTTGTATTTGTCTATATTGATTCCACTTGCCTTGGCCCCCTCCTCGCTTCCGCCAATAGCATAAAAATTCCGGCCAAAACTGGTTTTGGTCATTACAAAATTGAGTACAATAAATACTATCAGACAAACCATAAAGCTTATAGGGATTCCGCCTATATTCCCCTGTCCCAGCAAAAGGAAGGAGTGTTTTTGCGGAATATAGACAGGCCCGTAATTGGAAATCCAAAGATCCATCCCCCTGGCGATCCATGAGAATGCCAGCCCACTGAGAAGTATCCCCACCTTCAGCTTTGTTGCCACAATTCCGTTTAAAAAACCCATCGCCATTCCAGTAAGAAGCCCTATGGTGATAGCTGTGGGTATGCTCTGTCCTGAGGTTATAAGAAATGCCACTAAGCTTCCAATAAACCCAGGAAGTCCCATGACAGACATATCCAGCCCGCCCAGAATCAGCACAAATGTAATGCCAAAAGCCATAACGCCTATAATGGCCACCTGCCCCAGAATGGTCAGTACATTCTTTACAGACAGGAAATTAGGCGCTATCATACTGAAAATCATAAAAATAATTCCTAAGACTATCAGAGAACCGTAATATAAGAAGATTTTTCTGATATTGAATACTCCTTCCTTCAACTGTCTCATAGCTCCTGCCCTCCCGATGCCTGATAAAGTCGGTCAATGGTTGCCTCTGACCGTGGTATATCCGCAGTAATCCTGCCTTCATGCATTACTATAATCCGGTCGCTAATCCCTATTACCTCTGGAAACTCCATGGAAATATTGATTACTGTCTTTCCCTGCGCGGCTAACTGCCCCATCATGCGGTATATCTCAGATTTGGCTCTCACATCAACTCCTCTGGTAGCCTCATCAAATATAAAAATTTCAGCGCCTGTGTTTAGCCATTTGGCAATAACAATTTTTTGCTGGTTTCCTCCGCTTAAATATTTTACCCTTTTGTTCATATCGGTAGTTGCAATAGACAATTTCCTCACATACTCGTCCGTAACCAATCGTTCTTTCTTCTGCCGCAGTACTCCCATCTGGTTCGTAAACTGCTTCAAGCTGGGCAACGTGATATTTTCAAACACCTTTCTGGATGTAACCAACCCTTCCATCCGCCTATCCTCCGGTATCAACGCTATCTTTTTTTCAATTGCGTCTTGTGTTCTCCTAAAGCTAACTCTTTCTCCACATACAGAGAGCTCTCCTGAGTCGGGTCTGGCTGCTCCAAACAAAATTCTGGAAAGTTCTGTTTTGCCTGCTCCCACAAACCCTGTAATTCCCAGTATTTCGCCTTCATGAACCTGCAGATCCACAGCATTGACCAGCTTTTTGTACTGAATCTGTTTCAGCTCAACCGTAACCCTGGAGCCCACCTTATGGTCAACTCTTGGAAAACGTTCGTCCTCACACTCAGTACCTGACAGAGCTTTGATAATCAGAGGAACATTTATTTCCTCCTTGGAAAAATGTTTTACTACCTTCCCGTCCCGCATAACGGTTACACGGTCTGCAATCAAAGGAATCTCCTCCATCCGGTGAGAAATATAGATAATCCCCACATTCTGTTTCTTCACCATTTGAATCAGTTCAAAAAGCTTCTGAGTCTCGCTCTTTCCCAAAGCAGAGGTGGGTTCGTCAAATACAATAATGGATGGATTTTCCTGAAATGCCCTTGCAATGGCTACCATCTGTTGTTCCGATACACTCAGCTCAGAAACTCGCCTCCTCAAATCCATATGGAATTCAAGGCGGTTCAGTATATCCAAAGCCTTGCTATCTGCCATCCTCCAATCCACAAATCCCAGCTTTTTTACCGGCAGATGTCCGGCAAAAATATTTTCCGTTACTGAAAGATTCGGTATCAGATTCAGTTCCTGCGGGATAAGCCGGACTCCGCTTTTAAAACTGTCGGAACCGCTTTTAAAATCCATCTGTTTTCCCTTGAGAGAAATAAGCCCTGAATCTTTTGAATACAGTCCAAAAAGAATCTTCATCAATGTGGATTTTCCTGCGCCATTCTCCCCCAGCAACACATGTACCTCGCCCGGGTTCAGATCAAAGCTGACCTTGTCCAGAGCTTTAACTCCCGGAAAGTTTTTACATATATCCACCATTTCCAACATCTTTTCCATCGGCAATCTTACCCTTTCTCAACAGCTTGGCTTTCCTCGCCTCATTTACGAATATATTTGCCCTGGATAAATCAATCGGATTCTTCATATCGCCATTCTTAATCCAGGTTGCTACAGACACGCCGTCATACACTTCCAGAAGTTCTCTCACATTGCCGCCAGTAGCTCCTCCCCCCAGAAGGATTGGAACATCAGGAATCCGTTTTCTGGCTCTTTGGGCAAATTCCAGACTTTCCTTTACTGTCCTCCCTGCCAAAAACAATCCATCTGCAAATGCCTCGTTGACTGCCTCCCAGGCTGCATCCTCAATGGGTTTTGCTCCCAGCGGTATTCCATGTACTTCATAGATATCAGCGTATACAGCTACCCGGGAGTGTATCCGTTTTCTAAGCTCGGCAATCTCCACACACTGTGCCTGAAGAAGGCCTGCACTTGTGACCTCCATTCCCGTAAACAGATGCTCGATTCTCACAAAATCCGCTCCTGCCGCATCCGCAACAGAAAGCCCTGCTACACCATCCCAATTCATCAGAACTCCGATTACCATGTCAGGAAAAGCTCTTCTTATTTCTCTTGTAATAAGGGTCATATAGGCTATGGCTTCAGGTCTGGAATGCTGCCTGACAGGCATGTCATTCATATTCTGGATAATGACCCCGTCAAACTTGCATTTATGTGCCATCTCAGTTTCCGCCAGAGCAAAATCTACGATATCCTCAATTTTCTTTCCCGCATATCTGTAACTTCCCGGTAGTGGATCAGGCTGAATCATGGCAAGTATATCGCAATCAGGTCTGTACATTTTTACAGATACCCCCTTTCAAAAACTCCCTGTATCTTTGGCTTTCCCCATACATCCCCCAGGGAGGAACCACCCCCCACTCTGTGACAATGGAGGTTATAAATTCCGGTTTTACCGGAACAAGCTCTGGCACCCCAAACTCTATGGTCCCCATAGCGACTCCTATTTGCCGCATCTGAGCCTCCACTTTTTCTCCAATTCCATTCTGCACCAAGTGCTTCTGTTTTCCTTCCAGCATTTTAAAATCAAGTTTAATCAGTGGTGACAGAAAGTAGAGGGGCACATGAAAATAGGCTCCCAAAAGTCCGGTCATATCCGCTCCTATAGTATTAAAACAGGTTCCATCCGGGTAAATTGTCTCAGCCCCCATGAAAATACCGTCACATTTCTGTATCGTATACATCGAAGCCGCATCCGGGACAAAATGAATACGGTATCCCTTTTCCTGGCATTCCTTAAGATATGGCTTTCCCCCTCCTATGATACGGCTCTCCGCAATGTAAAGCGTTCTGGATTTTCTATCACCAGACAGTTCAGAGAGAAACCTGGCCACAGTACTGGAGTAATCAAACAGAAATATCCGTTCCATATCTTCTGCCAACGCAGCCGCATACCCCACGATCTTCTCAACTGCTTCCCTGGAAAGCTCTCTGTATGTATTTTTACAACCAATTATTTTTGTTTCCGCCTCTTTGAGCGTAAGTTCTCTGCATTGTTCCAGATTCCTAACCATCAGCTGAACTGCATTAGCTACAGCTTGACTTGCAGCCCCCCTTGTCCTGACAAAAAAATTCGTTACTAGCCGAATCCTTGTTATCATCTCATCTGTCGTTGTCTGCTGACGCACACATTCCCTAGCTATGGATTCTATAAATGTACCAATGAGTTCAATATGTCTTGTGGCTCCTAAAATCCTCTGTTCTACAATTCCATCAAAATCGTCCCAATTCTCAGGTGGCAGCTGTTTTCGAATTTCTTCCCCATCCCAATTCATCCGTTAACATCCCCTTCCTGTCATTTTAAGTGAAGCATCTTTAATGCATTTTCGCGATAAACCTTCTTCCTAAAGAATTCATCCACATCAAACATGTCAAAAATATTAATGGAGCACTTCGTAAGCCGTTCCGGATAGCAGGACCCGAAAACTAGTTTATCCGGTACAAGCTGTTCTACCGCCTTTTTGAGAATCTGTACCTCATATTGATTCGATGTCTCCAGGTATACATTGGGATACTCTCTGGCCAAATCTATACATCCATATCCATAATCAAAGCATGCCATATGGAGAATTAAAAAGTTCAGCTCGGGATGACGTTTGGCGTGTCCTACCCACTGATGCGGCATAGAACGGGATCCAATACCTGCAAATACCTTTACCAGGAGTCCCCTCCCCTCCAGAACATCCAGAATATCATCAATCCATGGACAGATATCCGGATAATAGCTATCTTCCAGTGAATTAAACTCCACAGCCCGGATATTGGAATTGGCGCATATGCGCCTGGTCTCCTCCAATGCGTTCTCCTCCTTGGGATTAATAACTCCACATCCTATCAATTCTTTTGGATGGCGCGCTATCAGTTCTTCAATACAGCGGTTTTTCTTTTCAATACTCTCATCTCCAATGGCCGATATTAAACGTCTCTCAATTCCAAACCGTTCCATATCTCTTAGAAGATTATTTTCCTGTTCCTGAACCAGAGTTTCCCTCATATGGATATGGGAATGTATATCTATTATTTTCATTAATATCTCCTTTTACCCTTTCGCTTTCTTACAACCCCCATAAGTACGCGGCATTTTTATAAAAAATATGTTCCAACTCCTTCTCGGAAAAACCTAATTCATAAAATTTTTCAATTTCCACATTAATTGGTTTATAGGGCCAGTCCGTACCGAAACAAACGCGTTCTGCACCCAGAATTTCTACTGAACGCCTCAGTACCTCCACGTCCATCTGCCCTGATGTTTCCACCCAGACATTCTTTGTATCCTTCACTGCTTCAATGGTTGACAGTCCGAATTCATAATAGCCGGTATGAGTAAACAAAAACTTAATCCCAGGAAATCTTTTGGCATATTCTACCCAGGTGTAAGGTGTAGAGAAGGGAGCTGTTCCCACATGCATCTGAACATGGACATCTCTATATAGGGAAACTGCATCGAAAATAGGAATCAGTGCCGGAGTATTATCAGGATAATAGCCATGTTTCCAGGAATGAAGCTTGATACCGTTCATCTTCAAATCCCCCAGACACCGATGAACCTCTGACACCGGATCTGGTTCTTTTGGATGAATAAACCCGTAGCCATAGATAACCCCCGGATGTTCCTTCATAGCCCTGTGAACCAGATTATTCTGATACTCTGTGGATGCTCCGGACAGACAGCTGATTCCCACCTTCGTCACTCCATATTTTTTTAAATCTTCGATCAATTTCTTTGGCGTGTTTTCATCTCCAGAGCTGGTTTTTCCCAAGTGAGAATGAATATCGTACATTAACATAGCGCCCTCCTGCATTTCTCTTGTCTGTAGCTCTTTAACATATTATCATTGTAATGTTATAATCTTAATATAATAAGTATTAGGCTATTTGTCAATATGCATTTTAAAAAAAGAATTTAATTGTTATATTTGCACAAAAAAACCATTGTAAGCCTTTTTCTCAGCTTCCAATGGTTTTCCAGTATCGCTCTAACATAAAACGACAGTATTTACAACTTTAATTCGATTTTATACTGATAATATTCCGCAATATAATACATCTCGACAAATTCAAATGGTCTTCTACCCTCTGAATATGTAACCCTTTCTTTGTAAAACACAGCTACCTTCGGCTCCAGACGCAAAATATCCGCCACCTGCTTGTCCGGTATCTTCACTTCCAAAATCTCTGTAGCTGTAGTAGGCTGTATCCCCGCTTTTTTTAACATGGCATACAGGGATGTATCCGGCGTAAAATCCTCTGCTTTAAGAGTCAGGTTACTCTCCCGCTTGATATAAGAGCGGTGAAGCCCCACCATATCACCCTGACGATAACGAATCCGCTCAATATAATAAACCTGCTGTCCATCTTCCAGATGAAGCAGCGAAGAAATCTTATGTCCTGGCTCAATAAGCTTGAAACTCAAAAGTTCTGATTTGGCATTTTCTCCATACTGATGTACATCATCTGTAAAACTGGTCAATTTCTTGATATCATAAGAATGCTTGGCTTCGCAGACAACCGTTCCCTGCTTTCCACGATTCTTCTTAACCAAACCTTCCTGAGACAGCATCTCAATTGCACTTCTGATTGTTACCCGGCTTACATCATAAATCCGTTCTAATTCCGGCTCGGAAGGCAGCTTCTCCCCGGGAATCAGTATACCATCCTGAATTTTCCGCAGAATATCCAGATAAATTTGATAATGCAGCGGCACCTTTATATTCTTATTAATCACCACATCCAATTCCCTGGCTCCTTTCCAACACGTTCTTTTTACTTTATACTGCCTTACCGGCAGGGGGAATATTTTCTATTTAAACCATTTTACCATAAAATCATACAAATGTGGTATCAATTCCATGGTTAAATACAATCATGCCCCCATAAATTGCAAAATATGGAGCATAATCCACTATATCTTAATAAATAGTCTTTTATACATTATAACAGCTACAGTATTACCAAAACAAGTGTACTCATAAATTTTGATATACTATTACTGAACATTCCATGGTTTTAGGAACACAATGATTCTTTACACTGTCTTATTATTTATCTGCTCTTTTTCTTATTTGCGCTGATTCTTGCAGAAAACTACTTCTGATACATGTTTTGTCAGCTGATTAACTGCCACATACTTGTAATATCACTATTTATCAAATTTTATAAAAACCAGAGTTTTTTCTTGGTGTGATTGTTGTCTTATTCCCGCTAATTGTTACAATTGGAATACAAACAAATTCTTTATTCTTACATGCAAACAGACAGTATAGCCTCAATCACTATACTGTCTGCTTATGAATCAATTGTCTAATTGTCCGATTATGTCCAGCACCACATATATCTTTACCATATTGATGAATTAATATTATATTTATAAGCCAAAATAAACTTAAAATCATTTGGTCAACAAAAGGGTTAGCCTTTATTTACATAACTCTCTAATAAATCATGATTCAAACAGTAATTATTAATCTCATTATATACATCTAGCGCTCCCTGGCTGCAATTCACCATAATCCAGATTAACTTCTGCTGATGCAACTCCCTATTAAAATAGTCATGTGTTATTTCGTTACGCAGCAACAACTCTCTCAAAAACGTCTTTTCCTCTTCTGTTTGCCGGAAACCAAACGTATCAAAACTCGTCATACAAAAACGAAGCGAGTTTCCATTTTTATAGGTTCCCTCTTTCTGTCTCATGTAAATCACAAGGTCTTTAAATACCTGTGTAAAATCATTCAGCTTTGCTGTCACAATGTCTATACAATCCATCTGGACTTCTACATCATTCGTTTTAATATACTGTTCACTTTTCTGTACAATCCTTTCAGCGCAGTTTTTCATAAACTGCAGCATATCCTCTACCTGCATGATATTCACTGGCTCTTTTTCTTCCAAGGGTTCCAGATTGAAGCCTTTTATGATATCCTCACTAAATTTCATACTGCTATCCTCGCTTTAATCTCATCCAGCTTAAATTGGCATCGTTCCTTAAACTCCACTAACTTTTTTGGATAATAGTCCGTAAACTGTACATTTGATTTTAATGGCGCACAATAAACAGGTGCCTCTATCGTTAGATCTATATAGAAAATATCACTCTCTATTCCTTTTTCAGCAAAGTAGCCCTCCAAATACACAGCTATTCTTTTATATAAATCGAAGTCTTCTGTATAAATAGCAATATCAATATCACTCTGTCCCTCTACATAGCTGGTCGTCACATAGCTGCCAAAAACAAAGATATTATACCCGTCCACCCCAAACTGATTCTCCACTGTTCTCTGCAGTTCCAGAAGCCCATACAATCTGGACATTGCTTTTTCTCTCGCATTCTCTTTTGAAACCGTATCAACTGCCATTTAACAGGCACCTCCTCTCTGTTATCTCTTTCTAATATTATATCCGGTCTGTAAATATGTTACAACCTGTTTTCCTCACATTCCTTACGGCTTATTCCTAAGATTCTCCTTTTTCAATCTTTCGCGCATAGCTCCACTTGATGTTGGTGCTGATGGCCCGGCTTTCCTCCTGTGCCTGGCTGCTCAGGATGGTCAGTATCATTTCCGAATTGATGGTATACTCTTCTCTCTGGCATGTATCCTCGATATAATCCATCCATTCCAGCAGTTCATTCATTGGCAAATCCCCTTTTTCTTTTTATCATACCAGAAAAAGGGGATTTGTTCATACTTTATTTACTCATATGTTTGACTTGCGTCACATCAGCGCATATCATGGCTGCTGTTGCTGTTCAATGGCCTTTAAACAGGTATCCAGCGCAGATTCTCCCTCTGGAGAAAGGATATCAGGCATAGTCCCATACTCCTGGCTGCCGGAACCATCCGGCAACGCCCCGTACTCCGCTGCATACTGCACGATAAGACCGCTATTCGGAAGTATGATGGGCAGAGGGTCGCTTCCGATACCCTCCCCGCTTGTCCGGGTTCCCACCAGTGTCATAAAGCCGGTTGCCTTGGAAAACATGGCCGCGTATTCGGACGATGAAAAGACAGTATCGCTTACAAGAAGCCATAGTTTTCCTTTCAGCATTTTTTCTTTTCCGGAAGGTTCTGATGTGTACTCTATTTCATGAAACAGATCCATATCAGACAGGTCGTCCGGATTCATCTGGGGCAGTCCGGGGAATTCCGAAATAGGGCGGTAATCATTAAAATCCAGGAAAATCCCGTTATTTTCCCCGGCTTTTATCAGTTTATACCCGTTGCATTTCAAGGTAACTTCAATATTTGGGGATACAATCAGGTCATTAAAATAATTCATGGAGCCGCCCCCATTATCCGTAAAATCAAATATCACATTATCATAATCCTTCACGGTTTTATAAAAATCAAAAAGCTGTTTTTTATCCTCGCCGTAGGCATTACTGGGCAGAAGGGAGTCGATTTTTATGTAAGCAATACGTCCTTCTTCAATAATACGTGTCTGGACATTATCTGCCGCTGATTCTCTTCCTGTATCCTGGGCTGTTTTGGCGGCATTATAATAAGCCATCACTTTGTTATAGGCAGGATCTGTTATATTCTTCATTTTCCTATAGTTTTCCACAGATTTATCATTGTTGTATGCTGCGGAGAATTTCTGCATACGTTCCATATCCGGATAATCCTCGGCAAGTCTTTTGTAGCTACTGGCGGAATCTTCATACCAGTACGGATTATCAAGCATCAGGTGTCCAATCTGGTCATTGGTATTGATGAATGCATCCATCTGCTGATAAAAGGCAATATCGGTTCCTCCTTTGCTGATTTCTTTTCTTGCTGTCCTGTATTTTTCATTCAGGTCCACATTCCGCATTCTCTTAAGGACATGAAAATAGGGATAATTGTCCTTCAGGGTCTGATACAGGATATCCAGGTCCTCCAGTTTCTGTTCCGTGGTCAGGTTAACCCAGTTTCCTTTTTTCAGTTTCTGAATCTCTTGTCGCAACGATGGCTGCTGTTCTCCGGTATCTTCCACGGCAGTCTGTTCATTGTTGGCAGACACTGTGGTTGGATTGCTTATGATGACTGCCGCACATATCACATAGAAT